>ERZ826220.51-NODE-51-length-142346-cov-32.848718_pt1 | contig 142346 bp, 148 predicted proteins | sample MGYA00519927_ERZ826220 | MGnify/ENA primary metagenome ERZ826220 (study PRJEB31778, sample SAMEA3449225) | human gut metagenome | biome: human gut; feature: human-associated habitat; material: faeces | place: United Kingdom | collected 2010/2012 ... | reverse complement strand
AAAGTAAAAGTAGATCACATTCTTTTTATGTGTCTACTTTTACTTTATCACTTCACCTAAAATTTAGGTCATCTTATATTTTTATTTAAAAATTCACTTAGAGCTTTACTACCTTTACTAGATAAATGTTTCTTATCAGGCATCAAATAATCTTTATGTTTACTAATCTCTTTATAAAAGTTTAAAACACTAACTCCATTTACCTTAATACTATCTTTATTAGTGTTAACAATATATATTTCATGTCCCTTACATAAATCAACTAATTTTTTATATTCTTCATTACTAAACTTATTATTAAAAACAAACACTATCTTATTAGTAATACTATTATTACTAATACTTTCATTTATACTATTAACTAACTTATCATAAGTAATTTCTTTATCTACAACAAAGTTACCATCTTTATAAACAGATTTAATATTATCAAAAGAATTAAGTAATATTGTATCTCCATAAAAAGTAATTTTATTTAATAAAATATTCTCATGTTCACTATATATTTTATCTTTTTTATTCTTATAATCAGTTGAATAATAATCAAACATTGCATTGTAAATAGCCTCAGTATAAGCCTTTCGACCCTTTATTGTTAAATGTATTCCATCTGCATAAAAGTATTCTTCATGTCCTAAAGAAATATTATACCAATCAATTAAATGTAAGTTATCATACTCTTTTGAAAATTCTAATAAAGTTTCATTAACGTTAACTAAATTAGTTGTATTAACCCAAAATACATCCTTTTCCTTAAGTTTATCCATAATCTCTTTCTTACACTTATAAGAACAGTCTCCATTTGCACCCATATTAATTATGATTGGATTACCTAATAATCCTTTATCAGTCATTTCATCAATTATACCACTAACTTTCCAAGTACTTCTACTTACCTTAGCATCAAAATAACCATTTTTAAAAGTCTTATATAAGTTTGGTACTGCACCAAGCATTACAGAGTCACCAATACCAACAACAGGCAAACTTTTAACTAACTCTTCTAATTTTTCACTATCACTTTCTAACTCTGCTAACTTTTCTTCCCAATTAGCCTGTTCTTCTTTAATAGAATTAGCATAATTTTCTTGACTCTCTTTAACTAAACTCTGATTTGCTTCTAACTGACGTTCTAATACTTTCATCTCTTTAGTATAGTCAACACTTATTACATATAAGTAACCACCATACAATGTAGAAACACTTAGTATTACTAATCCAATATATTTTAAAACATATAATTTTTCTTTTTTACTATTTAAACAAAAATGTATAAAATACGAAATAATAAATATTACTATAACTATAACAAAATATTTTATAACAGAATTCATACTCACATACTGAAATATATATATAACAGGATATTGAACCAAGTATACTTCATAACTAATATCACTTATTAGTTTAATAATTTTATCTATTATAGATAGTTCGCTCTTATTAATAGTAGCATAATCTATTAACCTTAAACTAATTAATGATACAAGAACTAATGAAAGAACCATATACTTACTATCAGCTTTAATAAATATAAAAAATAATATCATCAAAATTAAATATAAACTAAATATAACATACTGAATAATCTTATTTTTAATCAATACAAAATTACCATAATAATGATGCATAAAACCAAGAAACACACCAAACATCAATGAAAATACTCTAGTAAATGTATTATAGTACACATTCATTATATTAGATGAAGAACTTACTTTAAATAAATAATATACTCCTAAAGCACTAAGTATAAAAAGTAAAACTAAAGAAATAAATTTACTTATCTTTTGACCAAACTTTTTAAAACCTAAAAATATAAAAGGAAAAATTAAATCAAATTGAAGAAGTATCGCGATATACCATAAATGCATAAATGGAGAATCAATATGTCTTGCAAAATAATCTAAATTAACATGAAGTTGCCAAAAATTATTATAACCTCCAAGCACAGAAGTAGTTTCAGGTTTCATATTAAACCAATATACTTCAGGTATAAAATGAATAACTGTAATAGTAGATAAAACAACAATTACAAGTGGTAAATATAATTTCTTTAATCTATTAAAATAATAATCTTTAAAAGATAATTTACTCTTATTAAATAATGAAACAACAGATAAATATCCACTTATAACAAAAAAAGTACAAACTGCTAAAAAGCCACCCTTTAACACTCCTAAATGATATAATAATATTGCTATACAAGATACTAATCTAATAATATTTAATTGTTTATAATAATCTTTCTTCATACTTTTACCCTCTTACTAAATTCAATATTTATTATAACATAAAAAAAGAGTTAAAAGAATATTTAACTCATAGTTTTACATAATTATTTTATAAGTTTTTCAAACTTTTTAATTTTAATAAGTACATATATTTCTTCTACTATACTAATTACTTCACTTACTAATAAGAAAATACCACACAATGTTGTAATAGTTATAATGGACTCGAATGGATTAGTAATTAATAGTACACCTATTATCATATTTAAAATAGACATAATAACAAGTAACACCCAATTACTTTCAGGCACAGTACTTAAATTAATTGAAATTTGCATTTTTAGTAAATTACTTACTATAACATAAATACCTAACATAATAGGGAATACTTCTACTAAACTACTTCTATACATGAATACAAGTACACCTGCTAAAATATTTGTAATACCACTAAGTAAATCAAAACTAAATAATCTCTCATCACTTTCAATAGTAAAATATGTAACTACCCCTATAACACCATTAACAAGCATTATAATTGAAAATAACAACACAAATGTTTCAATAGATTTAACTGGTTTAAATATTAAACACAAAGATAAAACTATCATAAGTATAGAAATAATCATAGAATACATTTCACACTTCTTAATATACTTTTTTATCATTTTCTACTCCTCCTTATAATTATAATACCACATTAAAAAGAAAAATACACCAACAATTTTATTGAAAGTGTATAAATATACTATTCTACATTAACTCCTTTATTAAAAATAATAACACTTATTACATTCATAAATAGTATTACAAAAGTATAAAAGATAATAGCTAAAATTAATAAAAGTTTTAATGTACTAGTTTCCATAACCACATTACTTCTAAATATTTAATAGAATCTGCTTTTCCTAGTCCAATTCTCTTCATTCCTTCAAAATAACTCTTAGCTAAAGTAAGAGCATACTCGCCATTTAGTTTCTCCACGACCTTAACATCCTTTGTTACATACTTACCATTATTTCTCTCAGTATATATTAAATTTAAACTTTCAAGTTCAGTCAAAGCCTTTTGCATAGTATTTGGATTAACCTTAAATGAATTAGAAAACTCTCTAACCGAAGGCAACTTTTCTCCACACTTAAAAACTCCAGACATAATATAAATCTTGATATACTCTAAAACCTGTAAATATATTGGAATATTATTATCAAATGTAACATTCATAACTTCACCTCACTGTATCACTTGACTAATACAATGATGTTATATGCTGTTTTAAAATAAAAGTCAACAAAAAAATGTGAATAATCACTAATTTATCCACATTAAAATTATTTAACTAATTTTTTACCTGTCTCAAGTCTACTTTTAATACTCTCTTTATCTTGAACACTTAAATTATTCATTAAAGACATCTCTTCAATACAACTTAATTCAAATAATCCATTAAAATAATCGTCTTCTATTTCAAAAGAATTATTTTCAAAATAATTAATAATCCCACCAGTCATCAAAATAGTACTAGGGTATTTCCCTAAACTTTTTTCTCCTAATCTATATAAATCACTTTCTAACAATTTATAACCACTTTCATAATTATCTCCAGTTAACATAAATCTATCAATATTATAATATTTATCTAATGCGTCTAACACTAATATATTATCAATATTTTTTCTTCTAACATAAGAAAGTATTTTCCAAACAGTAAAAGTAGGCACATTTTTCAAATGTATATTTTTCTTTCTTCTACTTTCTAAATTCTCAATTAAAGTATTAAAAACATCTAAATACTTACTATTCTTAACACCTTCTATATGCTTATATAAATCCAACTCTTTCATTTCTTTATCACTAAATAAAAAGTCTTCATACATATCAACTATACTATCATTTACATTAGCCATTAAATAATATTTTTCATGTCCTAAATCATAATTTGCATTTTCAAGTTCTAACTTCATTAATTCTCTAATTGTAGAATTATTTTTACATACAGAATTATTACTTAATAATTTCTCATTTTCCTTAATCTTCTTTTTTAACTTATCTTTTTCAATGCCTGTACCTATACATAAAGCAAGTATTAACTCCTTATTTTGATATAAATACATATATCTTGTAATTATTTCATTTCTTGTATTCACTTATAAACCTCCTAAACATAGTATAACACATAATTAATTCAATTTAAAAGAAAAAGTGAACAACTAATCATTTATTCACTTTCTATTTTTTTAGTTTCATTTATTAGTTTATCAAAATCAGAAACATAATTTTTGTCTTGAATAACTTTATATTTTTCATATTCACTTGTTGCCTTATCAATTGCCTCCTTATGTGTTATACTTCCTTTACCTTCTAACACATCATAATGAAAAACTTTTAAGGCATTCTCTACTTCATTCTTCCAGTCATTCATATACATTGTAATATTTCTTTCAGCGTTATTTTAAGCAATATCCAAAAATAAGTTAACTAAACTATTCAAATTCTTAATTTCTTTCTCATACAAATAATTTTTAGCAATAATAACATCAGATTTTAATATTTTTCCATCAGGTGATTTTTTCCATGAAGTAAGTCCCATATTTTCTTTGTTCGAATCTACCATATCATGTATTATTTCTGCTGCAGTCTTTCCAGTTATTGCATAGTGAAACTTATTTTGTATAGTCTTATAAAAAGTAATAGCAGTGTCACTATTTTTTATCATAATCTACAGAACATTCAGCGAATATATCAGTAATTTTTTGATAAAACATTCTCTCACTTGTACAAATTAATTTAATTCTTTAAAGTAATCTTTTAAAATACTCTTGATCAGACTTTCTAGCTTTCATAAATCTATCATCATTTAAAGCAAAATCCTGAACCATATAATCTTTAATTATTTTATTAGCCCAAGTTCTAAACTTAATAGCCTTCTTAGAATTAACTCTAAATCCTATAGAAATAATCATGTCCAAGTTATAGTATTTTGTATTATATACCTGTTTTCCATCATTACCCATGTGTGCAATATTTGCACATGTGCCATCCTCAATCAATTCTTCATCTTTATAGATATTATTAATGTGTCTAACGATGCCACTTCTATCAATATCAAAAAGAATCGCTAAAGTATCAGTATTTAACCAAACATTTTTATTTTCAAGTAATACCTCTATATTAGTATTTCCATCTTCATCATTATAAAATATTATATTCTTTTCATTTCCAATAATTTTATCATTCATAGCCATTAACTCATATAAAAAATGTGAATAAAACAATGTTTATCCACATCTTAATTTATTTTCCACAACAGTTTTTATACTTTTTGCCACTTCCACAAGGATTTTTATAGTAGGTGTTTTGGTAGCTTTCCAGAGCTTTTTTTGGCTCTTTTCGGCTATTGAATGCACTTGGGAGCTTCCGAGAGCACTCGGGAAACCTAGCAGAAGGTATCTAAAAAAGTGTCTAAAATTCAAAATTAGTATTTTTCGAATATTTTTTGTATTGCAATTTTTATAACTTTTTCTTCTTCTGTTTTACCATTCCATCTTGATCAAGATAAAGTTGGTTACTACATAATTGTAAAAGATCTCTAAATTCTTGTGAAACTTCTTCTGACATAAATTGTGTTCTTTGATCAGCACACATTTGAAATCTATTTTTTCTTATTTGATCATTTTTCCACTCTTTATATTTATCAGGCATACATTTTGCACATGGACGATATCCGGCAGCAATTGCTATACCTTCATTTCGAAAAAAAACTCTATTTGAAATATAATAACCTTTTTCAATCCATCTTTTGGCTGATTGGCAGTCAAGTCTTCCATATATTTTTAATTTTCTATTGCCAGCTAATGTTCCTGGGGTATTACTCAAATACTCTTGTCCATTGCAATCAATTAATTTGAACTGTTTGCCTTGAAACTGTCTAATTGACTGTTTTAAATTATAAAGTAATTTCTCATACCTATTTTTTGTATCTTTGTTACTTAACAAATATTCTCTTGTTCTCTCTTCACCATTTTCATATTGAGGAATTTCTCCTAAAAATTGTTCTACTGTTAAATCAACAAATTCATCATCTATTATATTGTAGTAATGACTTCCGGATGATGCCATGCATCTCATAATTTTTCCGCCAAAGAAATCATTTACTATTAGAGCTGTAATTGCACATTGTCCTATTGATGGATTTTCTTCATTCCATTTATCTCTTAATCCTGGTGAGCATGTTTCCAAATTCCAAGATTGTATTAATATTTGTTTTAATTGTCTTATTTCCATAAAACCCTCCTATAAACATTATACCATATTATTCTTTATTTTTATTTAATATTATATGTTTTAAACTCGCTTACCAATGTCATTCTGAAACTGAACTAACAATTATGATAATATAAATCCATTTATTATTGATTCTTTTTTACAATGAACACATTTATATTTAAAAGTCTTGTTTTTATTATTTTTATTTATCATTTTGCTTGTTATATTTGTAATCGAACCACAATGATTACATTTAAGTATTATTGATTTAACAATTTCTTCAGGCAAATCGTTTTCTAATGTACATGAAAAAGCAAAGTATAAATTTCCCATGTTTTGATTAAAACATTCTTCAGATATTAGTTCTTCATCTTTCAAAATATTTAAAAGAAGAGTAACAAAATATAATTGAACACTACAGCAAACTTTATAAAAATATACAAGATTCTCTTCAACAATATCTTCTGTTGCAAATATAATATTTAAGTTACCATCTTCTGTTGCATAATCCTTAGCATTTGTTATTATATGTGAAGTTTTATTCCATATTTTTTCTAGACTCTCCTTTGAACTTTTTTCATATCTTAAATCATACATCCTTTTACCCGTGAAGAAATTAATCTTTTTACAACATTTTCTTAATATTTTCTTTTTTTCTTCTTTCGTTATTTTATCTATAGAAAAATTTTTAATTGGTTTATTTAAAAATTCAGGTACAAATCTATAACCTTTAACATAAATCATTTCTAATAAAAGAAGATCGTCCTTAAATGGTTTCCTTAATAAGGTAAATGCTGTTCCAAAGTGATATCTTAAAACACAATCAATGGCATCAAATACATAGGTATTATAATCAGCAACAAGAGAAAACACTATATGTTTATATAAGCTTCTATTTATTACTGTTGCATAGCCATGTTCTCTAAAATAAAATATATCATATTTTGATGAATTAAATTTTTTAATATCCTTTTCTTTAATATCTATCTTTTCGGAACTCCATTGATATTTATCAGCACATTTTAAAATATCTACTATAAAATCATTACATAACATTAAAAAATTATAATCATTCTCTAAATCTAATTCTTCTCCATTTACTGCTTTCATTTTCTCAACTCCTTAAATTTGTTAAATATTATACTACAAAATGGTTCTAAAATGGTTCTAAAGCCAATTTTAGGCTATTTTTTGATAAAAAGAAAACTCGCGTTTTCCCTTATTTTATCGGGGCTTGCGAGCTATTTACCACAACAGTTCTTGTATTTCTTACCAGACCCACAAGGACATGGATCATTTCTACCAATCTTATTTTCTGCTTTCTTAGGTGTCTTCTTAGTGCTTTCACTACTATCATTAGTCTTAATATTCTTATTCTCATGTCTCTCTAAATTTTGTCTAACTTCAGCCTTAAGTAAATATGTAGTAATCTCTCTATTAGTTTCTTTAAGCATATTATCAAACATTTGGAAACCTTCTAAAGCATAAGCTTGAAGTGGATTAGTTTGAGCATATCCTCTTAAACCAATACCTTCCTTAAGTTGTTCCATATTATCAAGTTGGTTCATCCAATTTTTATCAAGCACTCTTAAAGTTATTGCTTTTTCAAAGTCATCTTGAATTTCTTTAGGTACATCCTTAAGTTTCTCATTGTAATCTTTTACAACTATATCATAAATAGTATTTTGTACTTCATCTATACTCTTATTCTCTAAATCTTTCTCAACTAATTTTTCACTCTTTAACAAATTAGAATTAAATATCTCGCATATATTAACAATATCATTATGAGTTAACACGTCTTCTGGAACAAAATGATCATTAACAGTCTCCACAACATAATCTTTAAATATAGTTAGAACTCTATCTCTAATACTATCCTTATCTAATATTTCATTTCTCCTTTCATAAACAATTTCTCTTTGTTTACTAATAACATTATCATAGTCTAGTAATGCTTTTCTTCTATCATAGTTAAATCCTTCAACTCTCTTTTGACTGCTCTCAATATTCTTACTCATCATCTTATGTGTAATAGGAGTATCCTCAGTAAATCCAAGACTTAACATTATGCCCTTAATCTTTTCACTACCAAACTTAACCATCAAATCATCTTCCATAGAAATATAAAATCTTGTAGTACCAGGGTCTCCTTGTCTACCTGCACGTCCACGAAGTTGGTTATCAATACGTCTACTCTCATGTCTTTCACTACCCAAAACAACAAGTCCACCTAGCTCTTTAACACCTTCTCCAAGCTTAATATCAGTACCACGTCCAGCCATATTTGTAGCAATTGTAACAGCACCCTTTTGTCCGGCATTCTCAATAATATGAGCCTCTCTTTCATGATTCTTAGCATTTAAAAGTTCATGTTTAATTCCTCTTTTATTAAGTAAATCACTTAACCTTTCAGAACTTTCAATAGAAGCAGTACCAACAAGTATTGGTTGTCCAGTCTTATGAATTTCTTCAATAGTATTAGCAAGTGCATTAAATTTACCCCTCATATTAACATATACCAAGTCTTCCATATCAACTCTTTTAACTGGAACATTAGTAGGTATCTCTATAACATACATATTATATATATTTCTAAACTCTTCTTCTTCAGTCTTAGCAGTACCTGTCATACCGCTTAGTTTATTATACATTCTAAATAAATTTTGGAAAGTTATTGTAGCAAGTACCTTAGTCTCTTCATTAATCTTAACGCCTTCTTTAGCTTCAAGTGCTTGATGTAATCCATCACTATATTGTCTACCATGCATAAGTCTACCGGTAAATGAGTCAACTATAATAATTTGATCATTTTGAACAACATAATCAACATCTTTCTTAAAGCCATAATTAGCAACAAGTGCTTTATCTAAATTGTGAACGAGTCCTGCATTACTAATATCATATAAATTATCTACATTTAAAAGTTTTTCACACTTCTTAATACCTTCTTCAGTTAAAGTAACACCCCTAGTTTTCTCATCTAAATTATAGTCTTCACTTCTTAAACGCTTAGCAGTCTTATCAGCTAACTTATATAAGTCAGCGCTTCTACTAACACCTCCACTTATAATTAATGGAGTTCTCGCTTCATCTATAAGTATTGAATCAACTTCGTCTATTATTGCAAAATTAAGTTTTCTTTGAACTCTATCTTCTTTTCTTACAACCATATTATCTCTTAAATAATCAAACCCAAGTTCATTATTAGTTGTATAAGTTATATCTTTAGAATAAGCTTCTCTCTTTTCTTCTCTAGACATATCTTTCTTGTTAACACCAACACTAATATCTAGGTAGTTATACACTTGTCCCATCCAATTAGCATCTCTTTCGCTTAAGTACTCATTAACTGTAATAACGTGTACCCCGTCCCCACTTAAGGCATTCAAGTATGCTGGCATTGTACTAGTTAAAGTCTTACCTTCACCAGTTTTCATTTCAGCAATATTACCATAATGTATACAAATACCACCAATTACTTGAACCTTATAAGGCTTTTCTCCAAGCACTCTATAAGCAGCTTCTCTAACAACTGCAAACGCTTCAACTAAAATATCATCTAGTGTCTCTCCTTCACTTAATCTACTTTTAAATTCACTAGTTTTAGCTTTTAATTCAAGTGGAGTTAACTTACTCATTTCACTATCTAATGCTAATACTTTATCTGCTAACTCCTCAAACCTTTTTAATTCTTTATATTCATGGTCAAACATTTTTTTAAATATGTTCATATTATCACCGCCCATCATCTATTTTACCAAATTTAACCTAATAATAAAAGTCTTTTCATAAAAATTACACAGAAAAAAAAGAGTTATTAATTAGTTTCAATAACTCCATATGCTCCATCAAGTCTCTTATATAGAACATTTACTTTTTCTGTTTTAATATCTTTAAATACAAAGAATGTATGCCCTAGAAGTTCCATCTGCATAATTGCTTCTTCTTCATCCATTGGTTTTAAATAAACTTTCTTTCTTTTAACAACTTCTTCTAAATCATCATCATCTATAATATCATCATAAACAATTTCTACTCTTTCTTTACTCATAAGTTTACTCTTAAACTTTCTCATTTGTTGTTCTAATTTATCTACAGCCAAATCAATTGCCGCATACATATCACTATGTGATACTTCACTTCTTAAATCAAAATTTATACTATTTATAGTAATTTCTACTTTTTGTTCTCTACCCCTTATACTAAAAACCACTTTAACACTTACTTCATCTGGATTCTCAAAATACTTTTCCATTTTGTCAATTTTACTTATTGCATAATCCCTAATTGCATCAGTAACTTCAAGTTTTTGTCCCCTTATAGTATATTTCATCTTTCATCATCTCCCTATTACTATTCTACCACATTTGCAAGAAAAAAACTACTAAACAGTAGTTAATTTCACTTGTTTGACATCTATTGCTTGTTTACCTTTAGAAGTATCAATTAAAGTAAATTCAACAACATCGCCTTCTTTTAAAGATTTATATCCTTCTTGTTCTATTGCGGAATAATGAACGAAAACATCTTCACCAACACCAGCACCAATTTCAATGAATCCATAACCTTTTTCGTTATTGAACCATTTTACTCTACCTTTTCTGGTTTCCAACTCTAACACCTCTCTTCCTTACACTTATATATTAAAACATTTCTATGTTCTAATCAATAATTATCGGTCGACTTATTTCGTCATTTCTTGTAGTTGCATACTAATGATACAACATTAATAGTAGGTATATCTAAAATTTGTTTAAAGTTACTATTTTATGTTTTAAATGAAAAAATGTGCTCAAAACCTCAATTTTTGTGTCTGAAACGAATAATTGATACAAAAAATATTTAAAAAAAATCATTTTAAGCACAAAAACATGCAAAACAGACACATTTTTAATAATTATAAACAATATATGATATACTAACCTCGGAAGTGAAAAATATATGAAAGATCTTTTAATCAATTCCGTGATGAATAATATTAAGCGGTATTATAATTACGACGAAGAAAAACTAAAAGTAATTAAGTATGGATTAGCTAGCCTGTACTTACACATTACTAAAATGTTTGTTATATTTCTAGTATCGTATATATTAGGAACACTAAAAACACTTCTAATATTAATGGGTCTGTATAGTTACCTTAGACTAACATCCTTTGGTGTACATGCTAAAAAAAGTTCACATTGCTGGATAAGTAGTATGATAATATTTCTAGGGATACCATACATCTGTGAAAATATAACACTAAATATATATTTAAAAATAATAATAAGTGTTATAAGCATTATACTAATTTGTATATATGCTCCTGCAGATACCGAAAAAAGACCATTAATAAATAAAAAAAGAAGAACACTGTTTAAATTAGCCAGCGTATGTAACGGTTTAATCTATACAGTAATGCTCTTCATAGTAAGAAACAACCTTTTATCAAATTGCATTCTGTTCTCGCAATTGTTAACAGTGTTTGTTATCTTGCCTATAACTTACAAACTATTTGGAGTAAGTTATAACAATTATAAAAAATATGTAAAGGAGGAAGTGTAATGAAATTATTTGCAAGTTTTGCTAGTTTCTTAGGTGAATTAATAGCAAGAACAACTTCTGGTGCATGTCTTTGGACTAGTTTAGATGAAGAAGAAATGCCTGAAAGTTTATTAAAATAAACAATTAAAAATTAATAATTTATAACGACAACTACAAAAACTTTAGATAAATTAATCTAAAGTTTTTACTTTGAAAGATAATTTTACTTGGCATCACTTTGTTCTTCTTCTGCTAAATTACATTCTTTTATAATTTTAAGTTCAGATATAAACGTTGTATCAAAAACATATTGTCTTAAACGAAGAAGTTTCTCTTCTTCAATTGTTCTATTAGCAATAAATAATCCTAATCCACGATTTTTACCTTTAGTTGAATATCCTTTTTTATTAATATCATGAATATCTAAAAGTGAATTGTATGAATTTTCAATTGATATGACAATATTTCCATTACATTGCTCATAAATATAAATTAACAAAGTTTTTTCTTTACTATTTATAGAAGCTTCTACTGCATTATCTATAAGAATACCCATAATTTTACAAACTTTATAATATATTTTAGTATCTAAATTATTAAATTCATCATACATTTTATCTGAAATAATAGTTCTAAAATTAACATCATTTCCTTTAATACTAGCCATTTTATAATAAACAATACCTTTTAATCCAGATGGTAATTTATATAAGCCTGAATAACTACTCATCTTTTTATTATCATATTGTTCTATAATACCATTCAATAAGTCATTATATTTCTTACTATTTTTATTTTTTTCACCTTTTAAAACTAATAAATTATTTACCATTTCATGTCTATTTTCTCTAGTTTTTTCTAACATCAATTCGTAATCTTCCATTATTTTTAATAAATGTATTTGTTCCTCTTCTTTTGTTTTATTCTTAAAAAATTCACGAATAAGTAATATTGAAAGTATCATAAAGAAACATACTAATAATAAAGTGAACCAAAAACTATCAAACTTTTTATTAAAAGCATTATAATAAAAAACAATATAAAGGCCTAAAAAAGATACTACTAAAATTCCGAAAAGAAAATAATTAATTTTATTCTCAAACGTTATAGTTATTTTTTTTAATATTAGCAATAATTTATTAATTTTAAATAAGAATAACAACATAAAAGAAATTAATGAAGTAAATATACCTTTTAGTATAAAAATAGACCAAGTTTCAGTAAAATTATTAAGAGGTAATAACATCATAGGAACGGATATAAGATAATCACAAACATTTAAAATAGCATATACCAAGAATGTTTTGAAAAATACATTTATAGCTTTATCCTTATATAAAACAATAAACATAGTTGAAAGTAAAGGATAAATAATAAAAATTTTAAATTTCATAGGAACATATAAATCAATACAAAATAACAAAATTGAAAAAACAAATATAATTAAAATGTTAAAAATCTTATTTTTTATTCTTAATTTTAAATCAATTTTAGAATAACATTTCCATAATATTATAGTATTTATCAATACTCCTAAATAAACAACAATTAACCCTACATATTTCATATACTCATCAACTCTTTCTTATGTGTTCTAGAGAGGATATTTTCTATTCTACCATTATCAAATATCACACTAAAATTCTTCCAATTGAAAGTATAAACTCTTTTTATATTAACCAAATAAGACTTATGAGTATACATAAAATTACTACCCATTTGTACTTTCAACTTATTTAAATCCATTGCTATAGCAACCTCGTGCGTATCCATTACTATAACACACTTTCTTTCAATTGTATCCCTATAAACAAATAATATACTATTAGCATCAAAGTAATAATTTCTAGTACCATTCACTATTTTAATATCAGCTTTAATATTCATAGCACGAAGACAAAGCTTAAATAGTTTATTCATTTCTTTGGTATCATCTCCACCTTTATCAACAAAATCAAGAATATTTAATCTCTTAGTTAAAGTTTCCAAAATTTTATCTTTCATTACACTATAAACAATTATAAAAGAATTCCAATCTTTCTCCCTAATATATCTAGCAGCTTCTAGTCCACATTCACCTTTAAGTTGATAATCTAAAATATAAATACAATGCTCGTATTTCATATCTACATGATTTTTAAAGTTACTATTAATACTATCAAATTCTACGATATCATACTCATAAGAAGTTTTAAACATATACATATTAACCATACGTTTAGTTTTATTTCTATGTAAAGGATTATCATCTAATATGACAAATCTAATCATACAGATCCCACCTATTCAAAAATATTTTCTTTCGACAACCATATACTTATATTACCATAAATTGCCAACAAAATACAAGTACTTTTCCAATTCTTTTTAACATTTTTTTAGATAAATAATAATTATACATAAAAAAAGTCACTTTCGTGACTTATAATTCATTAACATTTAAAGAATAAAATTTTTCAGGATCAATTAATTCACCTTTATAATTAACCTCAAAATGTAATGAAGTAGTATAATTAGAATTTACTAAAGATTTTCCACTTACACCTACAATCGTACCTTGACTAATAACATCTCCAACTTTTAAAGCAACTTTATCAATACCTTGGTATGTAGTAATAATATTTTTATCATGTTCTATTTTAACTATATTTCCTAATATTTCATCAGTATCTACACTAATAACCTTACCTGCTAGAACACTTATAACATCAAATACTTCATCACTCACATAATCAACTCCAGAATTTTGCATATAAGTATTTTCATAGAATATTATAGATTTTTCTTGATTAGTTTGTTCTCCTTCAAAATCATAAAATCCTCTTCCAATAGTTACTTTTTCATTCCTAAAAGGTTTAATAACTTTAACATTATTTTTAGTATTATCTTCACCTTGAACAGGTTTAACTTCATTATCAATTAATCCATTAATAGAATAATCAAATTTCTCACTTTCTGTTAGATATTTATTAATACTCATTATTGTTAATAATATACATCCAACAACAGATAAAATAGCAATTAAATAAATTGTAGGTACAAATATTTTTTTAACACTTTTCATTGTTCACTCTCCCATTACTTAATGTGAACAATAATTATTTATTTATACATAATTTCAACATCTTTATAATAATACTTTAAAATATCTTTATATTCATAACCCATTTTAGCCATCTCATTAGCACCCCACTGGCTCATTCCCACTCCATGTCCATATCCTCTTGTAGTAATAATTACTTCTTGATCATTAAACTCAATTTCAAAGTCCGTACTTCTTAAATCAAATAATTTTCTAAAATAAACTCCATCATAATTAACATTATTTATAACAATTTCACTAACCCTATTACTACTATCTCTAACTATATTGTTAATAACTATATCATTATCAACATTTAATTTTTCTTTAAACTCATTAACTGAAATACTTTTACTACTTATATTATTTTTAACATCTTTATCATAATCAGAAATAACACTAACTAAATATGGTTCACTCTTTTTAAAAACATTAACAGCATCCTCCGTGTAGCCATTAGACATACTAAAATAAAAAGCCTTAATAACACTTCCATTGTAAGTAATCACTTCATTTTTAGTTAAATTAATATTATTTAATATTTTTTCATTATATAATTCATAATTATCTCTCCAATTTTCTTTTCTTTTACTTTCACTAAAAAAACATTGGTCCCCATTACTAGGTTTATAATCATTATCACTTTCATATTTGTATAAATAAAAAGTCCTAGCAGCTACAATTCCTGCTTTAATTGCTTCATCATGAAATAATGCTGGCATTTCACAAGCAATCACCCCATTCAAGTATTCACTAAGTAAAATATTTTCCAAACCATAATTACTCATATTAACAATTAAATTATCAGTTTCTATTCTTTTATTTTCAGTTTTTATACTTGAATTATCTTTATCACTTAAAAAATAAAGCAAAATCAAAATTGGAATTATAATAAAATATTTTCTCATACAAAATTATATGCAAATAAAAAAATAATATTCCAAAAATATTACTTTTTAAATTTAAATTTATACATCACTTTAGCAACCATAAATATAATATTGTCACTATTTCTTATTGCAAACTTTTTACCTATAGCCTTACCACCTACGGTAAGTGAAGACACTAAAGAACTAATTAAAAGTGTAACAATTACTAATGAAAAATTAGTTTTATTTGATACCAAAATAGATAACATTGCAGCAACTGAACCACTTACAATTCCACAAATATCGCCAATTACATCATTACATATACTTGAAATTGTACTAGAATTTTTAACTAAATAAACACCTTCTTTAGAACCTTTAATTTTTTTAGAACTCTTTGCATGAAAACTCGCTTCATTAGCAGTTAAAACAGCAGTACCTATTATATCAAAAAATATACCTATTAATATAAAAACTAAACACAATATAATTAATATAACAAAATTATTACAACCATTTACAATAACATTAGATATAGCACTAAAAATTAAAGCTATAAAAAAAGTCATTAAAAATGCCTTAATTATCCAATTGTCTTTCTTCATTTTTAATAATACTCCTTAGGTTGAATGCATGGAATATTATAAATTAATTTTACGGCTTTGGTCGAGTTGAATTTCTCCAATACTAACCTTAGGTTACCCACCGGCGATTTCTCTTTAATAGTATTAATCATCAGTTACCTATTATGATCACTCGATCACCACTTAGTCCGCACTTCAATCTTTATAATATGGACATACTAGAGGTTTTCCCAAGCAAACACCCTTTGTCATTATTCGCTTTTGCAGTTTATATTTCAGTTTCCATTCCTACAAACCACTCACGACATATGCTTTTATGTAATGCTTATCTGATAATAGGATTCAAATATATGCCATTATATTCTTTCCTAAGACCTAAAATTATATATATGCCCCAATCTGGGCGAAAGAAGCAAAATATATAAAGTAGCTTTGCACAATTAATGGATTTTTAGCCCCATCTTCCAACAACATGTTTGACTAGTATAATGCTCCACACATCTAAATTATATCAAAAATCAAGTGAAAAGTCAAATTTGCTATTGATATAGTCATTATATTATATGTAATAAATTTACTAATATTTCCTAAGTTTTTCTATTTTTTCTATCTCTTCAATTCGTCTTAAATATCTTTCATCTTTTAAATACTCACTTCTTAAATAAGCATCAACAATATCCTTAATTTCCCACATAGTCTTTTTTGCAGAAAAACTAATTACATTAGCATGATTATGTTCTTTTGCAAGTCTAGCTTCATCACTATTATCGACTTTAGCACACATTATTCCTTTAAATTTATTAGCAACTATACTCATTCCAATACCTGTTCCACATATTAAAATACCCATATCTACATCTTTAGATAAAACACCCTTACATAACTCTTTTGCAAATAAAGGATAATCCACTACTTCAATAGAATTAGTTCCATAATCCACATATTCAATATTTTTTTTATCAAAATACTTCTTTAATTTTTCTTTAACCTTATAACCACGATGATCAGAAGCAATTCCTATTTTCATATTTTCACCTTCCCTAATAAACATTATAAACTATTTTTTATTAAAAAAACTTTAAAAATAAAAAATAGTCATAAACTTGACTATTTAATTCCATATTTTTCTTTAAACTTTTGAACATTACCAGTTCTAGCAGTCATATGCTTTCCTGTATAAAATGAATGACACTTATTACAAGTTTCTAATTGAATTTCACTTTTTGTACTTAAAGTAGTAAATTCATTTCCACAAGCACATTTAACCTTACATTCTTTTAGTTCTGGATGAATACCTTTTTTCATACTTGCATCTCCTTTCGCCATAACTTTATTAGTTATAGAAACCTTTTCGCTTAAGTAATATATCATATTTTTTTAAGACTTGCAAGTAATTTTAAAGATTTTATACTATTTTTAATATAATTTCATAGAAATTATAACATTTATTACATTATTTAAAATAATTGACTTATCATTAATTTCTTTATTAGATAAAATAATAACACTACCTAATGCATCGGCTTCTACAATAACAGGACTCATATAAAACTTTCCTTCAATTACTTTTTTACCAACTTTAAAATTAATTCCATCAAGTATCTTTCTTTCATCAATTGCATTAATAACTCTTTCATCTATATTTTCGTTTAAAAAATTCTTATCAGTAGAACATATTACTTTATCTCTGTCACTCACTATTATTATATCATTAGTAATTTTCTTTAAACTATCAATTAACTTTTGTATAGCATCATTTATAGAAAGCATCTTTTCACTTTTCTTTAATACTATCATATCTTCTTTAATAAAAATACTTACATCTTCTCCATTTTTAATATGAAGACTATTTCTAATTTCTTTAGGTATAACAAGCCTACCTAATTCATCTATTTTTCTAACCATGCCTGTATTCATAAATAGCCACCTCTCTATCTTATATTATTAAATAAAAATAAAAGAATTATACTAGACAAATACAATATTTTTTTGTAAACTAAATATAGGTGATAAAATTGAAATATACAGTAGATGCAATAATTGAGATTCCTATGGGAACAAAAAACAAATTTGAAGTAAACAAAGAAACTGGAAGAATTACTCTTGATAGAGTTCTTTATAGTGCACTTTCTTACCCAGGGGAATATGGTTTTATTGAAAACACACTAGCAGATGATAAAGATCCACTAGATATATTAGTATTAAGTTCATATCCAACATTTCCAGGATGCGTAGTAAGTGCAAGAGTTTTAGGTTACCTAAAAGTAATTGATAATGGCGAAAATGATGAAAAAGTAATAGCAGTTGTAGACAAAGACCCAAGATTTGATGATATTAACTCACTCAATGATTTAACAGAACATCAAAAAGCAGAAATAAAAGATTTCTTTCAAAACTATAAAACACTACAAAATATTAAAGTAGAAACTAAAGATTTTTATCCATTAGAAGAAACTATAGAATTAATTAACAAATGCAAAAAAGCATATGAAAAGTAGGAAAAATATCCTACTTTTTTAATTGTTCACTTATATAAAGAAGTAAGTCTAAAACATAATTAATATAATGCTTTTCTACTTGTTCTTTTAATAAACTAATAATTATTGCATCTCCTCTATAAGCAAAATTAAATTTAGTTGATATTCTAGTAGTTTCTATAAATAAATTTTCCACATTTAATTTATTATAAATGTTATTATCTAGTTTAATAGCAAATTTTAATCTATCATTCTGAACCACATTAATACCAATTTTATCAATTATTTTCTCACACAACTCTTGTTTCATATAAATACTTAATTCTTCATTAACTACACCAAATCTATCTTTAATACTTTCATAAACGTCATTAAAATCATTTATATTATCAATATTCCCTATCATTTTATGAAGTTCTATAATGACAGAATCTTCATCAGAATAATCATTTCCAATATGAGTAGAAACACTATTTAAATTAGTTTCTTTTTTATCTTCCTCTATTTCCTTTCCAGATAATTCCTCATTAATAAGTTCTATATACATATCTACCCCAACTGAATCAATAAATCCAGCTTGTTCACTTCCAAGTAAATCTCCAGCACCACGAATACTTAAGTCCCTCATAGCAATTTTATATCCACTACCAAGTTCAGTAAACTCTTTAATAGCATCTAACCTTTTTTGTGCTGTTTCATTAAGTACTTTTTCTTTATTATACATTAAATATGAATAAGCCTGTCTATCTCCACGACCAACTCTACCTCTTATTTGATATAATTGAGAAAGACCAAATTTATCAGCATCCATAACTATCATAGTATTAGCATTAGGTATATCTATTCCATTTTCTATAATTGTAGTACTAACTAAAACATCAAATTTTCCCATAGTAAATTCATACATAATATCTTGCATTTGTTCTTTATTCATCTTACCATGTGCATATTTTATAGTAACTTCAGGTAACAATTTATTGAATCCTTCAACCATATTAGACATATCCATCACCTTATTATAAAGAATAAAGCTTTGCCCATCACGTGCCTTTTCTTTCAATATAACATCTCTTAAAATATATGGATCATAACTAATAACATAAGTCTGAACAGGTAACTTATTAACAGGTGCAGTTTCAATAAGAGATAAATCTCTAACACCAATTAAACTCATTTGCAAACTTCTTGGTATAGGAGTTGCAGAAACAGAAAGAACATGAACATTATTCTTAATCTCTTTAATCTTTTCTTTATGCATAACCCCAAATCTTTGCTCTTCATCAATTACAAGAAGTCCTAAATCTTTAAATTTTATATCACCAGAAAGAAGTCTATGTGTACCAAAAATAACATCAATTTTACCTTCCTCTAAATCTTTCAAAATGCTATTAGTTTCTTTTTTAGTAGTATATCTATTAAGCAAAGCTATATTAACTGCATGATTCTTAAACCTAGATAAAGCACTAACATATTGCTGATAACTAAGTAATGTTGTAGGACACAAATACATAACCTGTTTATTATTCATAACTGCTTTAAAAACTGCACGAAAAATAACTTCTGTCTTACCATACCCAACATCACCACAAAGAAGTCTATCCATAGGTTTAGAACTTTCTAAATCCTTCTTTATTTCCATAGTAGTTTTTAATTGGTCTGGTGTTTCTTCATACGAAAATTCATTCTCAAATATAACCTGTTCTGGAGTATCTTCCATAAATGGTTCAACTTTTGAAATACTTCTATTTTTATATATTTTAATAAGTTCATTGCTAATATCATGAATTTTTTTCTTAATACGCATCTTAGTTTTTTGCCACTCAATACTATTTAATTTATGAATAACCGGTCTAGCACCATCTTTACTAGAATATTTATACAAACTATCCACTTTATCTACAGGTAAATATAATTTATCGTCTCCCTTATATTTGATAAGAATATAATCCATTGGAACTCCTGCTTTCATAATAGTAGTAATTCCCATATAAACACCTATACCACTAGTTTTATGAACAACATAATCTCCAATTTCCAATTTATCAATAGAATCAATTTTCTTTCCCATTTTATAACCAGTATTATATTTCACTTGTTCTTTATGATAAAATAAATCATTTTTAGAATAATAACTAATTCCATTATAAATAAAACCACTTAATAAATCCACATCAATTATTTTACTTTTGTTAAAATTTAATCTATTTATTAACTCTTTATCTTTAGTACATAAAAATGAATCTTCTGCATCAACATCTTTTTTAAATTTATTTATATCCCCACCATAATTTACAATACTACTTGCTGAAATATCATAATCAGACCTAACATTATCAATAGTATTAACAAAAATTGTATTTAATGACATAATATCAGATAACATAAAATTAGGATTAACTTCATTATAATAATTAATTTGTTCAATAATACTTCTCTCAACCATAGTAATTTGATTATAATCTTGATATATAAGTAAAGGTTTATCAAGATAACTAAGAACATTACTATTCTCATTAGAATACTCATCTTTTATAGGCTTTAAAACAATAGTATCTATATTTCTAATGGATAACTGAGAATTTTCATCAAAATATTTAATTTCCATAACTTCATCATCAAAAAATTCTATTCTCACTGGATGTTCTTCAAAAATAGGAAAAACGTCTATAACAAACCCTCTAACGCTAAACTCCCCAGTATTAGTAACTAGACTATCTTTTTTATAACCAATATTAATTAATTTATTTATAAAATCATCTCTATCAATAACACTTTTAATACCAACTTCAATTTTTTTAGAATTCATATTACTTTTAGAAGGTAATTTTTTTAAAAAACTACTTGTATGACATATTAATATCTTATTATCATTTACTTTATTATCATTTAAAAACTTCATTCTCATATACATAAGTTCTGGACTTGATGCAATAGCCTTTTTAGTAAGAAAATCATCATCTGGAAAAATAAATACTTTATCTTTCAAATAGTATTTTAAATTAGTATAAAGTTGATTAGCCTCATTTAATGTTGGAGTAACTATAACTATACTCTTATTCCACTTAAAAAAGGTATACATTAAAAACTGTGTGTATACTTCATTTTTAGTAATATTAAAACTTATACCATTATCTAATTTATAATCAAATAAATTTTCTAACATAAAACATCACCTAATTATACTTACTCATTAATTTTTCAAAAGGTAAACTAACAAAATCATCAATAACATCATTTATAGTATTAAAAACTTCTTTAAGTTTATTCATATCTTCTTTACTAAATTTTCCTAAAACATAATCAACTACATCATAAGAAGATTTAGAAATTCCTATTCTTATTCTTTTAAAATTTTCTGTACCTAAATACTTAATAATACTTTTAATACCATTATGTCCACCACTTGAACCACTTGCCTTTATCTTAAACTTTCCAACATCAAAGTCCATATCATCATAAATAACAAGAATATCATTAATATCTATATTATAGTAATTAATAACGTTTTTAACAGCTTCACCACTATTATTCATATAAGTTAAAGGTTTAACAAAAAGAACTTTTTCACCATTAATAAACTTTTCAGCAATTAAATAGTTATCCTTTTTCTTAAATTCCTTTTCATCAATATAATTATTAAGTGACATAAATCCAGCATTATGTCTTGTTTTATCATAAGATTTATCAGGATTACCTAAACCAAATATAGCCTTCATCACTTTTCCTCCTCTAACATATCATATAAAATATTCCTACTTACTAAATATTTTTTAGAAATGTACTTTATAGAATCATTAGGTTTTACTCCTAAACTAATTAATTCTTTTACTTCAGTTAAATATTTAAAATAATCTACTTTTACCAAATTATTATCAAGTACAATAACTATTTCTCCTTTAACGTTTCTATAATAATCAATTGCTTCAGATACAGTACCTCTAAACACCTCTTCATGCATCTTAGTTATTTCCCGGGAAATACTTATATTAATATTTCCCAGAATTTTTAATATATTTTGTAAAGTTTTATAAAGTCTATGAGGTGCTTCGTATAAAACTATTGTAAAGTTGATATTTTTTAACTCTTCTAATTCTTTAACCGCCTGACTTTCTTTGGAACTTAAAAAACCATAAAACAAAAATTTTTCTTGATTAATATTAGACATATTCAAAGCAGGAACAAAGGCACATGCGCCTGGTAATGCAATAACATTAAATCCACTTTTTATAATATTATCAACAACTAAACTTCCAGGATCACTTATAAGTGGAGTTCCTCTGTCGGTCACAATAGCTATATTTTTACCTTCTTTTAAATATTTAAGAGCAGTTAAACTAGCTTGAGCTTCATTGAATTTTTGACTTTGATATAACTTTTTTTTGATTCCCAAAAGATTTAACAAAACTTGTGTAACTCTTGTGTCTTCTGCAAAAATTGCATCAACCATTTCTAACACATCTTTTCCTCTTTCTGTCATATCCTTCATATTTCCAATTGGAGTTGGTACAATATAACAACTAGCTTTATCATTTTCATAACTTTTTTGAATCATAACTTACCTCCTAAACATATCTAACACTTCTTTAGTATAACTACCATCCATATTATGGCAAATAAGTGGTGGCAACACTTTTAAACCTATATTTCCATTCTTCCTAGCATCTATTAAAACCAAATTAGAGTTTTCCAGTTCTTTTGGATACAAAAATCTTATCCTTTTTGGTTGAAGATTATACTTTAATAACATATTAATTATTTCACTCAACCTGTCTGTTCTATGTACTAACACCAAACTTCCATTATTTTTAAGAAGTTTTTTACTAATCCTACAGATATCTTCTAATTTAATTTCAATTTCATGTCTTGCAATACTTTTAATCATATTATTATTTAAATTACTAAACTCATTTACTCTAAAATAAGGAGGATTACAAGTAATTAAATCAAAACTATCTGTTTCATAAACATTAAAAATATCAAGAACATTCATATTTAGTAAAGTAATCCTATCTTCTAAGTTATTAATCTTAACTGACTGAACAGCCAAATTATAAATTTCTTTTTGAAGTTCCACACCAATTATATTAGAATCGGTTAAAGTAGATAAAATCATAGGTATAGGTGCATTTCCAGTACAAAAATCTATTATTTTCATATTATTTTTTAACACACAAAATCTTGGGATCATCACTGACTCCAAGCTGAAATTAAAATAATTACTATTTTGCACTATTTTTAAATTGTCATAACCTACTAAATCATTTATTACATTTTCCACATTCATCACACTTACTTTTTAATACTACTTCTACTTTACCTTCATTTGGAACATCTACTATATAACTGCGATTTAAAACATTTATAGAAACAACATTTCCTCTACCTTTATTAGTTTGAACATTATCTCCTATAGAAGGCATTCCATCTCTATTTTCTGTATATACTTGATCTTCATAAGTTAAACAGCAAAGCAATCTACCACATTGACCATTGATTTTACTAGGATTAAGTGCTAAATTTTGATTTTTTGCCATATTAATAGAAACTGATTCAGCAAAATTTTTCATATAACTAGCACAGCATAATACTCTACCGCATTGACCAATTCCAGATATTTCTTTAGCCTTGTCTCTAACACCAATTTGTCTTAATTCAATTCTAGTTTTATAAATTGAAGCTAATTCTCGAGCCATTTCTCTAAAATCAATTCTTTGATCAGATAAAAAGAAAAATAATAGTTGGTTTCTTTCAAATGTATAATTTGCTTCTATTAAATTCATATTTAAATTATACTTAACAGCAATTTTTTTAGCCATATTTAATGCTTCCATGGCATCTTTTAAATTATTATTGTAAATCATCAGATCTTTTTGAGTTGCTAATCTAATAACACTTTTCATATCACTAACATTTTCTTTATTAATAATATTAGAAACAACTACTTTACCAACTTGTAATCCCCTATCAGTATCAACAATAACAAAATCATTATCTTTAATAATTAAATTATTTCCTCTAAAAAAATACAACTTTCCATTTTCTTTAAAATTAACTGCGACTACATTATTCATTTAACTCACCCACCAAATCAATGATCAATTTATCAATAAATAAATTAATATTCAAATTATATTGTAACATACTTAATGCTTTGTTTATAACCATTAATTTACGTACAACTTCTTTATTATTATTTAAAAAAGCTATTTCTTCAACTTTCGAAATATAATTATTAAAACAATTTACTTTTCCTAATGATATATAAATAAATACATCATAATAGAAATACTCCATAATAGTCATAATTTTTACTAACTTTTCTTTTTCTTCCTTCTTACTAATTATATCATAAATGTACGGAAAACAAAAATACTTTTTCTTTTCAATTAAATCAATTAAATTAAGGGTACATATAATATCATCTGTTGAATATAAATCTAAACAATTTTCTTCTACATTATCTACATATATAATTTGACATCTGCTTTTAATTGTTGGTAACACCTTATCAACATTATTAGTAATTAAAAAAGCATAGACATTTTCTTGTGGCTCTTCCAAAAATTTAAGTAGTGAATTAGCAGCATAATCATTCATTTTATTTGCTTCAGTAATTATATAAACTCTATTATTATTTATTTGAGATTTATTAGCAAGTTCCATTTGAATATCAATTATCTGTTCCTTAGTAATTTTATCTTTTTGAGGATTGACTATTAAAACATCCAACGAGTTACTTAAATCAATATTTTCCTTAAAAAAATAATTATTTAACACGCTTTCTAAATCTAATTTAATTTTGTCAAAAGAAGTGTTACACACCAAAAAAGCATGGCTAATTTTATTAGAAATAGCTGCTTTTTCAAAATATGTTAATAACTTACCATTCATAACTCCCACTTCCTAAATATAATGGTCTAAAAATGCTAACCCAATAATTGCCGGAATTCCTAATAATGTAACACTAATTATAGAAACTAAGTTAATAGGAATTATAAAACCAGCACTAGATGTAATCAAATCAATAGCATAAAGCATACACAAAGCCATTACTAATCTTTTAACAATAAATACTATTATATGCATGATATTCCTCCATTAATAATAGTATTTTAAAAAACAAACATTATGATAAAAACTTTCTATCATCAATTGCTCTAATGATAGTTAAAGGATCTAAATATTCAATATCTGTTCCCATAGGTATACCATAAGATAATCTTGACACTTTAACATTTTTAGTTTCAAGTAATTTTTGAATATATAAACTAGTCATTTCACCTTCGACTGAAGGATTTAATGCAATTATAACTTCCTTCACATCTTCAGTAATTCTATTATTCACTAATGAGACAATATTAATATCATCCGGATTAACTTCATCAATTGGAGAAATAAGTCCACCTAATACATGATAAACTCCGTTAAATTTATGAGTTTTTTCAAACATAAAAACACTTTTAGAATCCTCTACTACACAAATTGTACTCTTATCTCTATTTGTATCACTACATATAGAACATACATCCATATTAGTTAAATGACCACAAACAGAACATACTCTAATATTTCTTTTAAAATTCTTTAAATTATGAGCAAATTCTTCAATTTTATCATCATCAATATCATAAACAGAATAAACATATCTTTCAGCCGATTTTTCACCTACACCAGGCAAAATTTCAAAACTTTCTTTTAATTTTTCAAATTCTTCAGGATAAATCATTTACTAAAATAAACCCCCAAGTCCACCAGTATACTTTCCTAATTTATCCTGTTTCATTTTTGCTATTTTACTAAGACCATCATTAACAGCTAGCATTATCATATCTTGTAACATTTCTTTATCACTTAAAACAGAATCATCAAGTATTTCTACACTTGTAATCTCATTTTTACCAGATAAGATAACTTTAACTGCTCCATTATTACCTTCAAAAGAAGTATTTTCTATCTCGTTATTAGCTCTTTCTAATTCCTTTTGCACTCTTTGAGCTTGTGCCATTAAATTTTGAATATTCATTATTTCCTCCTATTTAACACTTATTGTGTCCTCACCAAATATATTAAGTGCAGAATTTTCTAAAGCATTAGAATTCTCACTCATTTCTAATTTTACATCATTTTCTTCAATAAATACATAAGAAATTTTATTTTTTATATTATTTATATAATTATTTTTCATTTCTTCCCATTCTTTATCACTTACTGCAACTATTTTATATGATTCATCATAAATTTTCTTTAAAAATTGTTCAATTTGTTTATAAATAGAATCAAATTTAAGTACATCAGATTTATTTTTAAATGAAAATAATAAATATTTATCAGACGCAACTACTATTCTTCCACTAGAAAGTAAAATAGATACCATATTATATTTTTTATTAGAAATATAATCATTTATTAAGTAATATTTACTATTAACACTATTTAAAATTTCTTTATTTGCACCTGAAAATACATTATTAATACGTATATCCTTTAAATCGCTATCAATCAAGTTTTGTTTTGTTTCAATGTTAATATTTTCATTTTTATCATTTTTTATGTTAACATTTTTATTATTATTTATTGATGTGTTAATAACTTCTACTTTATCAACATTTTTTAGAATATTACACATTTGAAATACATATATTTCAAACAACATCTTTTGATTATTAGAATTCTTTAATTCCTTCAAAAGTTCATTAATTATAGAAGACATTTTGATAAGATTATTAAAAGAAATAGAAATTTTCGATAAAAGTTCAGAATAAGATTTATCAAAATAATTAGGTACTTCCGTATTAATACTTATATCTCTCAAAAAAGACAACATAGAATCAGCTAAATCCTTATAATTCTTTCCATTGTCAAACATATAAGTAGAAAAATTCAAAATAGAAACTAAATCATTATTAATAATATATGAAAACAATTCATAAACTGACTGTGTAGAAATTTTTCCAGATAACTTTTCTACTTCATCTATGTTAATATTCTCATCACGTAAAGATAATAATTGATCTAACAAATTAATAGCATCTCTAAGTCCACCATCAGATATTTTAGCAATTTGTTCTAATATATTATCACTAACAACTCTGCCTTCCTCGTTTACTATATATTTAAGGCGTGAAACTAAATCATTCATATTAATTTTATTAAAGTCAAATCTCTGACACCTAGACAAAATTGTTAAAGGAATTTTATTAGGTTCAGTAGTGGCTAAAATAAAAATAACATGACTTGGAGGTTCTTCTAAAGTTTTCAAAAGTGCATTAAAAGCACCAGTAGAAAGCATATGAACTTCATCAATAATATATATTTTATACTTACAAAAAGCAGGCATCAAATTAACATTATCCCTCAAAGAACGAATTTCATCTACTCCGTTATTACTAGCAGCATCTATCTCAACAATATCGTTGTCATTTAAATCCAAAGATTTACAAATAGAACATTCACCACAAATATCATTAGTAAAATTAAGACAATTAACAGCATGAGCCAAAATCTTAGCAGTACTTGTTTTACCAGTACCTCGAGGGCCAGTAAATAAATAAGCATGACTAACTTTATTGTTAATAATTGAATTTTTTAAAATATCTACAATAACATCTTGTCCAACAATACTCGAAAAATTTGTTGGTCTATATTTTCTATACAAAGCAGTATAAGCCATAAAACATACCTCCATTTACTTAAATAATATATCACAACCAATATAATTAGTCAACAAAAACATACTATTGTTTGTTATTAAGCCTTAATTTTTTAAAAAAAGATGTTAATAAATCAGAAAACTCAAAAATATAGCATAACGAATATTTAGTTTTATAATGAATGTTTTTACTTTTTGAAGATAAAAAGTAAACATTTTTAATTCTAGACTCATTAATAACAGATTTGCACATTGGACAAGGTTCTAGAGTAACATACATATCGCAGTCAGATAACTTCCAAGTTTTTAATTTTTTAGAAGCTTTAACAAGGCATATAATTTCAGCATGATGTAATGGATTATTAGTTGTATTTCTCTTATTATAAGATTTAGATATAATTTTTCCATTTCTAACAACAATAGCTGCTACTGGAATTTCATTTTTTCTATAAGCCTTCATAGAAAGTTTATATAAAATATGTTGATAACTTTCATTCATACTATTTCTCCTTTAAAAAAAGTGCACACAGACAATAAATGTTAAGGCTGCTATCTTCCGATCCTGACCTGTTTCCATAATTATCCGTTGCACTACAAAAATTATACCACAACATATAAAAAAAGCAAACTCAATTTTAATGTTTCACGTGAAACATTAAAATTCAATCTCTATTTTATAATAAATAAACTTTTATATAATTTAATAAATAAAAATATTCAATAAAAAAAATTTAAAATCAATTAAATAAATTTAATATGTTTCACGTGAAACATATTAACAAATAAATATTGATAATTTTATAATTAAAAGATAAATCATATTGGAAATAAATCAACATATAGTATTAATAAAAAATAAATATAAAAAATTAATAATAATTTAATAATATTTTTAGAATTTTCTAATGTTTCACGTGAAACATTAGAAAACACAATAGTAAAAATTATATAAAAAATATGTTATAAATAAATTTATAAATAAAATGATTGTATTTCAAATTATTTTCTAATTAGAATTACTAAATAATATACAAAATGCTTATAAATTTTAAAAATAAAATAATTTATAACAATGTTTCACGTGAAACATTGTTATATTGAAAAAATTTTATATAAATTAATAAACTAAATTACAAATGTATTTTAAATCAATAATTTTAATCCTGATAAAACAATTATAAATTGAAAAAACATAATTATAATTTTAATGTTTCACGTGAAACATTAAAATTATACTAACAAGTATTTAAATAATAAATAAATCTAATTGTTAATAACTCGAAAAATTCAAAAAATACACAACCAAAAGACCTAATAAAATATAAAAAAAAGTAATGTTTCACGTGAAACATTACTTTTCATCATTTTCAGTTTCTAAATTTTCTTCTTCGCTTTTACTTACTACAGAAATAGAAGATACAGAACTATTTTCCTTCAAATTAATAAGTCTTACCCCTTGAGTAACTCTACCCATTGTAGAAATACTCGACATATCTAGCCTAATAATAATACCCGAATTAGTAATAATCATTAAATCACAATCATTATAAACAGATTTAAATCCAACTATAATACCGTTTTTTTCAGTAATACTTAAAGTCTTAACACCTTTACTACCACGCTTTGTTTGTCTATACTCACTTACTGCAGTCTTTTTACCATAACCTTTTTCAGTAACTACTAAAACTTCTTGAGATTCACTAGCAACCTCCGTACCTACACAATAATCATTTTCTAAAGTAATTCCTTTTACCCCAGCAGCACTTCTACCCATTACTCTAACTTCATTTTCATTAAATCTTACCATTCTTCCATTTGAAGAACACATTAACACAAAATCTTCTCCTGTAGATTTCTTAACAGAATTTAATTCATCTCCATCTCTTAAAGTAATAGCTATTTTACCACTTTGACGAATATTATCAAATTCACTAATTAAAGTTCTCTTAATAACACCATCCTTAGTACCAAAAATAAAGTATTTATAAGCATTATCTCTTTCTACTTTAACAACCGCGCTGACATTTTCTCCCTTTTCAATTTGAATTAAGTTAATAATAGGTAATCCTTTACTTGTTCTAGAAAATTCAGGAATTTCATAACCCTTTAATCTATAAACTTTACCTTTATTAGTGAAGAAAAGTAAATAATCATGTGTGGATAAGTTAATCATTTGCTCAACAAAATCTTCATCATTTGTGGACATTCCTTTAATTCCGACTCCACCTCTATTTTGAGTCTTATAATTATCAGTCGACATACGTTTAATATAATTCTTATTACTAATAGTAACAATTACATCTTGTTCTGGAATTAATGACTCATCTTCAATATAATCAATAGCAGTCATGTCTATAGAAGTACGCCTATCATCAGAATATTTGTTCTTGATTTCTAACATTTCTCTCTTAATAATATCAAGAACTTTCTTCTCATTTGCTAAAATAGACCTCAATTCATCAATTAATTTTAGTAATGTTGATAACTCTTCCTCTATTTTATTTCTCTCTAATCCAGTTAATCTCTTTAACTTTAATTCAAGAATACTATCTGCTTGAACTACACTCAAACCAAATCTGTTAATAAGTTTAGTTCTAGCCTCATCATCATCTCCAGCATTTCTAATAATGTTAACAACTTCATCAATATTATCAAGTGCTATCTTGTAACCTTCTAAAATGTGAACTCTATTCTCACTTTTTGCAAGGTCAAACTTAGTTCTTCTATAAATAACTTCCTTTTGATGGTCAATATACTTACTTATAATGCTCTTTAAAGGTAAAGTTTTCGGTGTCAAACCATCTAACATTAAGAAAATAATACCATAATTAATTTGAAATTGTGTATGTTTATACAAATTATTAAGAACTACCTGCGCATTAGCATCTTTCTTTAACGTAATAGTAATCTTTACTCCATCCTTTAAATCAGTATGATAATCAGTAATTCCATCAATAATTTTATTGTGAACAAGTTCAGCAACCTTATTCTTTAACTCCATAGTATTAACGCCATAAGGAACTTCAGTAATAACAATAGTAGGATGTCCCTTAATCTCTTCAATAGTTGCTCTACTTCTAATAGTAATAGTACCTCTTCCTGTTTCATATGCTTGTTTAATACCTGAATTTCCTAAAATTACACCACCTGTTGGAAAATCAGGTCCCTTAATATACTGCATTAAACCCATTGTGTCAATATCAGGATTATCTATGTAAGCAATACAACCATCAATAACTTCTCCTAAATTATGAGGAGGAATATTAGTAGCCATACCAACAGCAATACCCATTGAACCATTAACCAAGATATTAGGAAATCTCGAAGGTAAAACCTTAGGTTCTTTCTTTGTAACATCAAAGTTATCTTCCATATCTACTGTATTTTTATTAATATCACGCAATAATTCCAAACTAATTTTCGCCAATCTCGATTCGGTATAACGATATGCAGCCGCACTATCTCCCTCAATATTACCAAAGTTTCCATGTCCATCAACTAAAGTATATCTTTGATTAAAATCCTGAGCAAGTCTTACCATTGCATCATATACAGAAGTATCACCGTGTGGATGATAATGTCCTATAACATAACCAACTGTAGTAGCACACTTCTTATGAGGCTTATCTGGTGTATAACCACATTCATACATACTCCACAAAATTCTTCTATGAACAGGTTTTAAACCATCTCTTAAATCAGGTAAAGCACGTGCTTTAATAACACTCATTGAATAATCAAGAAAAGATGTCTTAACTTCATCAACTATATTATTAACTGAAAGTTTATCTCTTTCATGAAACTCTCCGCCAAAATAAGAAGTATCATCATCGCTTTTACTCACAACCTCTTCATTTATATTTTCGCTAGGAGACTCTAATTCTTCATCATTTTCTAACTCATTAGCTCTTTCAAGTAATCTATCTAAATCATCATTCATATATAAACCCTCCTAAATATCTAAATTTTGTACAAATCCAGCATTTTCTTCAATAAACTTACGTCTAGGTTCAACCTCTTCACCCATAAGTTTAGTAAAAATTTGATCTGCTAGTATTGCATCATCTACACTAATCTTTCTTAATATTCTCTTGTTAATATCCATTGTAGTCTCATTTAATTCTTCAGCATCCATCTCTCCAAGACCCTTCATTCTGGCAATTTCAGCACGATTTCTAACATTCTCTGGTAAAGAAGCCAAATATCTATCTTTCTCAGCCTCATCCAAACAATACTTTCTTGTCTTGCCATGCATTACCCTAAACAAAGGTGGTTGAGCAGCATAAACATGTCCTTGTTCCAAAATAGGTTTAAAATATCTATAAAATAATGTTAATAACAAAATTCTAATATGAGAACCATCAACATCGGCATCTGTCATGATAATAATCTTATGATATCTTAACTTCTCTAAATCAAAGTCTTGTCCTATACCAGTACCAAAAGCCGTAATAATTGTTTTAATTTCTTCATTTCCCAAAGCCTTATCAAGTCTAGTCTTTTCAACATTAAGAATCTTACCTCTTAAAGGTAAAATAGCTTGAGTCATTGAATCTCTTCCCTTTTTAGCACTACCTCCGGCACTATCTCCCTCGACTATAAATAATTCACATACAGTAGGATCTTTACTCTTACAATCAGTTAACTTACCAAAGAAATTAGTAATTGTTAAATCACTCTTTCTAGTAGCCTCTCTTGCTTTTTTAGCAGCACTTCTTGCACGACTTGCAAGCATAGCCTTTTCAACAATTATCTTAGCGTCAGTAGGATGTTCCATTAAAAATCTCTCAAATCCTTCAGCAAAAACATTATCAGCTATCTTTCTAACTTCAGAGTTACCAAGTCTTCCCTTAGTTTGCCCTTCAAATTGAGGATTCGGATGTTTACAAGAAATAATCATTGTTAACCCCTCTTTAACATCGTCCTGAGTTAAACCATCGTCTTTCTCCTTTAACATCTTAGTTTTTCTTGCATAATTGTTAATAACCCTAGTTAAAGCACGTCTAACACCCTCTTCATGTGTACCACCATCGTGAGTATTAATATTATTCACAAATGAATAAATATTATCATTATAACTATTATTATATTGCATTGCAACTTCAAAGAAAATACCATCTTGTTCTCCTTCTAAATGAATTATATCATCATGTATTGGTGTTTTATTTTGATTTAAAAACCTGACATACTCACTTATTCCACCTTCATAAAGAAACTTTTCTCCTTGAGTATCTTCTTCATCTCTATCATCTCTTAAAGTAAGTTGTAGTCCTCTATTTAAAAATGCAAGTTCCCTTACCCTTACTTTCAAAGTTTCATAGTCATATATCTCAGTATCAAATATTTCAGAATCTGGCTTAAAAGTTACAGTTGTACCAGTTCTATTTGCTGCACAAGTACCAATTACAGTTAAAGGCTGTACAGTCTTTCCACCATTTGCAAACTTACACTCATATATTTTGCCATCTTTATAAACTGTTACAGTAACTCTACTAGATAAAGCATTAACTACACTAGCACCAACTCCGTGTAAACCTCCACTTACCTTGTAGCCTCCACCGCCAAACTTTCCTCCAGCATGTAACACTGTATATACTGTTTCAACAGTTGAAATTCCAGTTTTAGGATGTTTTCCTACCGGTATACCACGTCCATCATCCTTAACCGTAATTGAATTATCTTTATTAATAATAATTTCAATATTTTTACAATATCCAGCTAACGCTTCATCAATTGAGTTATCAACAATTTCCCAAACTAAATGATGAAGACCTTTAACATCAGTAGTCCCAATATACATACCAGGACGTTTTCTAACAGCTTCCAAGCCTTCTAAGACTTGAATATCATTCTCATTATAATTATTATCGCTCATACTTTCCTCCTCCATTCAAATCAATAATTTTTGCCTTTTTAATAATGCTTTTCTTAACATTCTTAATATCTGTAGTAGTTATAAACACTTGTACATTCTTATTTAAATTATTTAAAACATTATTTTGATTATCTATATCTAATTCACTAAATAAATCATCCAAAAGCAAAATAGGTTCTTCATAATAATCATGTGACAAAACTTCTAACTCTGCAAGTTTAAAACAAAATAATATAAGTTTTTGAATTCCTTCACTACTATAATCCCTAGCATTATTTCCATTAAATAAAAACAAAAAATCATCTCTATGAATACCAGTTCTCGTTAAACTTAAATTCATCTCACTATCTCTGTTTTTCTTTAACAAACTAACTATTTCCTTTTTATCCTTATCTAAAAACTGACTAGAATATTTAACATAAACATTATCATTTTTTCTAAACTTTTGAAAATTTTTTCTTAAATATTTATTAATTTTAGAAATATATTCACTTCTAATTTTACATATTTCAGACCCTATTTCAGCTATTTTTTCATCAATAATATCTAAATATCTAGAATCCATATTAGAATTAACATACATTCTCTTTAAATATTCATTTTTATTTTTAATAAGAACATTATAATCTTTCAATAATTTCATATAAAATTTATTAATTTGAGATAAACTAACATTTAAATAATTTCTCCTAACATTTGGACTTTCTTTAATAAGTTTCATTTCATCAGGAGAAAAAAGAATAACTTTATACTGAAATATATAATCACTTATTCTTCTTTTTAAAATGTTATTAATCTTAGTTTTTTTACCATTATCAGTTAAAATATAATCTAATTTTTTAATTTTTCCATTATTTTCAATATCAACTTTTACTTTAAAAAAATCTTTATTACTATTAACCAAAACACCCTCATCATTTGATTTAAATGTTCTACAAGTACTTGCAACATATATACTCTCAAGTATAGATGTTTTTCCTATTCCATTATTACCTATAATAATATTAATGTTATCAAGATTTTCAAGTTTAATTTTTTCATAATTTCTAAAATTTGTAAGTTCTATTCTTCTGATATGCATTTTAAAACCTCTTATAACCTTCTAATTAAAAATAATAGGTATACCAGTACTCCTATACCTATTACAATTATATCACAAATAGTGCTCAACAAAAAGCATTTTTTAATTTTTTTTAATACTTCTTAAAGAATAAGATGCATATAACCTAGCTGACTTAATATATTGACTATTAAAACTATACAAAGATACAGGAACAACCATAGTAAAACCATTTTTAAACGTAACTACAGTTTCCTTTTTTGCACTTCCAGCTTTATAATCTCTAATTTGATTAAAACAAAACCACAAATTATCTTCCTTAGCATCAGCACTTACTGGAAAAAATATAGTTTTAGAACTTTCTTCGATCATAACAGGGGGTCTATATTTAGTTTTAATAAATTTATAGGTAGCTGACACTCTAGATTTATATTTGACTCCAAAATAGTCACAACTATGTTCAATAACTTTAAAAGTATTTTCATTAAGTGGAATATTACCAGTTTTTTCAACAACCTCACATTTATTTTCTTTCATAGGAACTAATACTAAAGTTTCATCATTTATCTCATAATTCATAATTTTTCCTCCTTTCATGGTCAAATATACTAGCATAGCGAAATGTCGAAAAGCGTCGAAACATGTCGAATAAACTCTTTTTTCCAAAAAAAAACTGAAAATTTAACTTTTCAGCATATTTTTTAATAAGTTTTTATAGGTAAAATCAATTGTAATAAATCTCCATTATCATTTTCTTTGACAATAATTGGTTTAATTTCGCCATTAAAATATAATGTAACATTCTTACTATCAAAACTTTTTATAGCCTCCATCATATATTTAACACTAAAACTAATCTTAATATTTTCACCCTTTAAAACATTAATGTTCATAACTTCTTCAATTTTACCAATTTCTGGACTACTAGAAGTTAATATTAACTTATTACCTTGAGTCTCTAAACTAACAATATTTTTATCTTTAGCCTGTGCTAAAATACTCGCTCTATCCATAACATTATAAAATTCATTAGTATCAACTTCATACTCAACTTCAAAATTATTAGGAACCAATGAATCTGTATTAGGATAAGTTCCATTTAATATACTAGATTGAAATAAAATACCTTCATATTTAAATAATACTTTATTACTATATGTATATAACTCAATAGCTTTATTATCATCATCTATTAATTTAACAAATTCATTAATATTTCTAGCTGGAATAACTATATTAACATTATTCTCAACAAAATCATTAAAAACAACACATTTTTTAGCAAGTCTATAACTATCAGTCGCAACACATTCTAAAGTATTACCAGTAATTTTTATATTAATTCCTGTAAGTAATGGTTTACTTTCTTGTTGACTAGTAGCAAAAACAGTTTGATTAACAATATCTTTAAAATTACCAGCAGTTAACTTAATTGGAGTAGTACTTAATTCTAAATTTATCTTTGGAAATTCATTAACATCAAAACAATTTAAATTATACTTACTTGAATAAGTTCTAATAATTGCTTTACATCCATCTACTTCTTCAATTTCAACATCCCCTTCAGGTATCTTTCTAATAATATCAAGAATAAACTTTCCATAAATAACAATTTTACCAGAACTAACTATTTCCTTAATATTAGATTTATCAATAAATGTTTTAATAGTTATTTCATTATCAGTAGCCATTAAACTTAATCCATCTTCATTTAATTCAAACAAAATACCATTAATAACAGGAATAATATTCCTATTTGACAAAGCCCTTCCTACATTATTTAAATTTTCTAACAATACATCTTTATTAATCTTAAATTTCATTTTTCATTCCTCCTATTTTTTTTAATAAATTAATTATAATATAGATGTTGATAATGTTAATAAGTTGTCTAATCCCTTATTCTAAGCCAATTTATCTATGTTGATAACTTTACAATATTAACATTTTATTCACTCATCTTTTGTTTAAGTTCACTAATCATCTTTTCTAGCTCCCCATTACTCTTCATATCATCATTTATTTTATCATATCCATGAATAACTGTCGAGTGGTCCCTTCCACCAAACTCAAGTCCAATTCTAGGATATGTTTCATCGGTTAGTACTCTGCACAAATACATTGCTATCATTCTAGCATTTGCTATATTCTTACTTCTTTTCTTACCTTTTAAATCATCAGGTGTTAATTTAAAATATTCACTAACAACATTAATAATCTTTCCAATACTATTTTCGGTATATTGTCCCATTCCATTAACATATTCATCTAATGCTTCCATTGCATTTTCTAAACTAAGTATTTGAATACCCCAAATTGATGAATAAGCTGCAAGTCTTGTAATCATACCTTCCAAGTTTCTAACATCACTTCCACAATTAGATGCCATAAAATCAATAATCTCATCACTTAAATCTATCGCCAGGTCAGCAGTTTTTATCTTATTTTTAATAATTTTAACTTTTAAATCAAAGTCAGGAACACTTATAATTGCTTTTAATCCCCAATTAAACCTAGTCTTTAACCTATCAGCAAACATCTTTAAATCATCAACACTTCTATCAGAACAAATAATTATCTGTTTAGAATTGCTATATAAACTATTAAAAGTATTAGTAAACTCTTGCTGAGTAGCATTTGCACTACCTAAAAATTGAATATCATCAATCATTAACACGTCAATATCTCGATATTTATTCTTAAAAATATCAATACCATTTAAATTATCTTCTCTATTTCCACTATCTCTTGTAATACTAATAAACTCATTCATAAACTCATCAGTAGTAACATATAGTACCTTTAAATTAGTATTCTGAATAATATAATTACCAATTGCGTGCATCAAATGTGTTTTTCCAAGTCCACTTTTACCATATAAAAATAAAGGGTTATAAAGTTTTCCAGGATTCTGCGCTACTTGTAAACAACTACTAAACGCAAATCTGTTAGTATCTCCAACAACAAAGTTGTCAAAAGTATACTTAGGATTCAAATTAGTTTTTCTAGTTTCAACGAATTCATCAATAATTCTATCATCACTAACGATGTTAACAATATTTTCTTGAACAGAATCTTTATACTCTCCATCTAAACAAAATATAATATTATGACTATTACCAGTTATTTCTAAAAATATTTCCTCAATTATATCCATATAATTGCTTGTAATGTGATTCTTATATATAGGATATGGCACAATAATAACAATATCATTTTCATTAATTGTTAATAATCTTAATTGAACAAACCACGTATTATAAGTTACATCAGTTATTTTAGTTTTCAATTGATTAACAAATTCGTTCCAAATTTTATCTTTATCCATAAACTCACCCCACATCACAAGTTATCCACTTCCATTGTACCCCATTTTATAAAATTTTCAAAGCAAAATTTTTAAAAAATTGTTATTAACACAACTTATACACAGGTTATCTACTTTTTTTACCTTTAATTTACGAGAAAAAACAGACTTATTCACATTATCCACATTTTTTAAATTCACTCTGTTAATAAAGTTATCCACACTAATGTGAATATGTTAATAAACAAAAAGTTGACAAATAATATTCTATAGTTTATAATCTTATAAGTCAAGCAAAAAAAGTTGGGAGGAATAAAAAATGAAATTAACACCAGTTGCTAAGAAAAACAACAAAGCAAAAAAACAAGGTTTTCTTTCTAGAAGTGCAAACATTTTAAAATCTAGAAGACAAAAAGGAAGAAAAAACCTAATCAGCAAATAAACTACTTGCAATGAGTAGTTTTTTTTTATAGAATATTATTTAGGTGATTTTATGAACAAGCAGTTTATTGTAAGAAAAAATGAAGAAATAGAACTAATTGTTAAAAGAGGAAGAAAAAAAGTTAGTAAATATTTTATCCTATATTATACAGATAGTGAAAAGATCTATAATCAATATTGTGTAAGTGTAAGCAAAAAATTAGGTAAAGCACATATTAGAAATAAAATAAAAAGAAGAATAAAAGACATATTAATGAAAAATAAAATGGAATTTAACAAAAAGTATGTTATAATAATTAGGAAAGAAGCCTTATTGGTTTCATATAAAGAATTAGAAGCAAATCTAATTGATTTAATAAAAGGAGCGAATTAAATGAAAAATTTAAAAAAAATAATTTTAATAACAATGTTAACATTAACATTAACAACTGGTTGTACAAAAAGTTTTAGCGATAAGGAGACAAAACAAGTTTATACAGAAAATATATTATGTAAGCCAACAAATGAAGAAACTTTAAAAGTATACGAAAAAAACGATAAAGTAAATTTAGAAAAATTACCTGAATGTAAAAATTTAAAAATAAATTCTGGAGGATATGAAGGTTTGTGGACAAGTATTCTAGTAAAACCTCTAGCATGGGTAATAGTAAAAGTTGGATTACTTGTTAAAAATTATGGTGTATCAATAATTTTATTAGGAATACTTTTAAGACTATTAGTGCTACCCCTAAGTAAACAAACAATGGACATGAGTACTAATATGCAAAAAGCAAATCCTGAATTACAAAGATTAGAAAAAAAATATAATGGTAGAACTGACCAACAATCATTAATGGCAAAACAGCAAGAAATGTTAATGATTTATAAAAAATATGATATAAAACCATTCTCAGGTTGCTTAGTATCATTAATACAATTACCTTTATTCTTCGCATTTCTAGAAGCAATACAAAGAATACCTGCAATACTAGAAGAAAAATTATTAGGTTTTGACCTTGGAACAACTCCTTGGAAGGCTATATCAAATGGACAATATTATTATATTATAATAGTTATATTAATTGGTTTATCAACTTACTTCTCATTTAAAAATACAGGTTCAATGAGTGTTAGCAAAGAACAAGAAGCACAAACAAAAATGATGACTAGAATGATGACAGTATTCATAACATTAATGTCATTCAGTTTAAATGTAGGTATTGGAGTTTATTGGTTCTCAACAAGTGCATTTGCAATATTACAAAATATAATATTAAAGAAATTAAAAGAGAAAAAAACTAATTAGTGAAAAGGAAGTGTAGTTATGGAAAAATATATTTATAAAGGAAAAGAAGAAAAAGTTGTACTAGAAAGTGCTTTAAAAGAATTAAATATTCCAGAAAGTGAAATACTAATAAAAACCAAAGAAGAAAAAGGTGGCTTATTTTCTGGTAAAAAAGTAGTTGTCGAAATAGTTAAAATAGAAGATATTAGTGAATTTGGAAAAACTATATTAGAAAACATATTAAAAGGATTTAATATTAAGGGAAACATTGAAAAACAAATAAGAGACAAACAAATATCATATAAAGTATATTCTGACAATAATGGAATTCTAATTGGTAAAAATGGAAAAACACTAGAATCAATTCAAAAATACCTAAAACAAAGCATATCTGCACAAACTGGCATGTATGTTAACATAATATTAGATATAGAAAATTATAAAGAAAAACAAAACTATTTCCTAGAAAGAGATGTAAAAAAAATTGCAAGACAAGTAACACTTTCAAAAATAGATGTTAAACTTGATCCAATGAATTCTTTCCAAAGAAGAATAGTTCATAATGCACTATCAAAATTCGATTACATTACAACTGAAAGTGTTGGAGTAGAACCAAATAGATGTGTAGTAATTAAGTATAAAGAAAAATCAAACTAGAAAAAAATAGTTTGTTTTTTTATTTCCCAAAGAAAAAATTTATTTCCCGGGAAATAAATAATTTACATATGCTTTTCAAAGTGGTATAATCTACACACGAAAGGAAGTGTTTAAAAATGACTGACACTATATGTGCTATAGCAACCTCAGTAGGAACAAGCGCAATAAATATAATAAAGATAAGTGGTAAAGAAAGTATTAGTATAGTAAACAAAATATTTACAAAAGACTTACTAAAAGCAAAAACTCACACAATAACTTTTGGCTACATAAAAGACAAAGAAGAAAAAGTTGATGAAGTATTAGTTTCAGTTTTTCTAGAACCAAATACATACACAGGTGAAAACATTGTAGAAATAAATACTCATGGTGGTTTAGCAGTAACAAACAAAATCTTAGAAATGCTATTAGAACAAGGTTGTCGATTAGCCGAGCCAGGAGAATTCCTAAAAAGAGCATTTTTAAATGGTAAAAGAGACTTACTAGAAGCCGAATCAATAAGTGACTTAATAAATGCCAAAACAGAAGCATCAAGAAAAATGAGTATGAATGGTGTAACAGGAGAATTATCTAGAATAATTAAAAATCTTAGAAATAAATTATTAACAATAATAGCAAACATCGAAGTTAACATTGATTACCCAGAATATGAAGATGCTATAGTATATACAAACGAATTACTAAGAACAAACATAATAGAAATAAAAAATGAATTAAAAAAAATAGTAGATGAAAGTGAAAAAGGTTCAATTATCAAAAATGGTATAAACGTAGGAATAGTAGGAAAACCAAATGTTGGAAAAAGTAGCCTGCTAAATAGACTTATTAACGAAGATAAAGCAATAGTAACAGATGTAGAAGGAACAACAAGAGACATAGTAGAAGGTAAAATAGTAATAAATGGAATTGAAATAAACTTAATTGATACAGCAGGAATAAGACAAACATCAAACGTTGTTGAAAAAATTGGTGTAGAAAAAAGTAAAAGTATATTAGAAACTAGCGACCTTTTACTAGCAATATTTGATGGAAGTAAACCACTAACAAAAGATGATTTAGACATATTAAAAGAAATAGAAAATAAAAAATCTATAATAATCATAAACAAAGAAGACTTACCTATGCAAATAGAAAAAGAAAAATTTTCGAGATACAAAACACTTCAAATATCAATTAAAGAAAATAAAGGAATAAATGACATAATAGAAGAAATAAAATCATTATTTAATTTAAATGAATTAGAAACGCAAGACTTCACTTACTTGTCAAATGCAAGACAAATAAATCTGATCAAAAATTGCTTATCGTTAAGTGAAGAAATAAATAAACAAAATGAAAAAAATACACCAGTAGACTTAATACAAATAGATATACAAAGACTTTGGGAAAAATTAGGTGAACTAACTGGTGAATCATACAAAGACGAATTATTAGATGAAATATTTAGTAAATTTTGTTTAGGAAAATAGGAGGAAAAAATGTACGAAGTAATAGTAATTGGAGGAGGACATGCTGGATGTGAAGCCTCACTTGCATGTGCCAAAAAAGGTCATACCACATTATTAATAACAGGAAATATCAAAAACATTGCAGACATGCCATGTAACCCATCAATTGGAGGCTCCGCTAAAGGAATAGTAGTAAGAGAAATAGATGCATTAGGAGGATATATGGGATACAATGCAGACATTTCTCATTTACAAATAAAAATGCTTAATAGTAAAAAAGGTCCAGGAGTAAGAAGCTTAAGATGTCAAGCAGACAAAACAATATACCCAGAAAATATGTTAAAAGAACTTCTTAACACTCCAAATTTAACTATAAAAGAAGACTTAGTAAAAGAATTATTAATAGAAAATAATGAAGTACAAGGCATTATTACAGAAACAAATGAAAAAATATTGGCAAAAAAAATAATAATAACAACAGGTACATATCTAAATGCGGATATTTTAAGAGGACACAATAAACATAAAGGTGGACCACACGGAGAAAAACCATCTCTATACCTAAGCGAAAGTCTACAAAAACACGGAATTAAAATGAGAAGATTAAAAACAGGAACACCACCAAGAGTATTAAAGTCTTCAATTAACTATAGTGAATGTCAAGAAGAAAAAGGAGATAGTGAGTTATTAAGTTTCAGTAATTTCTATGAACCAACATATGACATAGATAAACAAGTACCATGTTATTTAACATATACTAATAAAGAAACCCACAAAATAATTTTAGACAATTTAGACAAATGCGCACTATATAGTGGTTTAATTGTAGGAATCGGACCAAGATACTGTCCATCAATTGAAGATAAAATAGTTAAATTTAAAGATAAAGATAGACATCAAATATTTCTAGAACCTGAAAGAAAAGATGGAGATGAAATATATGTTGGAGGTTTTTCAACAACCATGCCAGAAGAACTTCAAGAAAAACTAATTCATTCAATGGAAGGTCTTCATAATGCAGTAATAACAAAATATGGTTATGCAATAGAATATGATGCAATAGACAGTTTAGAATTAAAAATGTCCCTAGAAAGCAAAAAAATTAAAGGTCTTTACAGTGCAGGACAAATAAATGGAACAAGTGGATACGAAGAAGCAGCCGCACAAGGTTTAATTGCTGGAATAAATGCATCACTTTCTCTTGAAAACAAAGACCCACTAATTCTAAAAAGAAACGAAGCATACATTGGTGTATTAATAGATGACTTAATAAATAAAGGAATAACTGAACCATATAGACTATTAACTAGTCGTGCAGAATTTCGTCTTCTTTTAAGACATGACAATGCCGACTTAAGACTTACTGAAATAGGAAGAAAAGTAGGACTTATTGATGATGATAAATATAAAATATTTAAAACTAAAGTAGAAAACATAAAAAAATTACAAGAACATCTAGAAAACACAAAAGTAGAACCAACAGATAAAAATAATGAATACCTAAAAAACTTATCAAGTTCTCCATTAACAGGTAAAACTTTAGCAATAGATTTACTAAAAAGACCAGAAATATCTATTGAAGACATAGAATACTTACTTAATGAAACATTTGATAAAAAAGCAAAAGAACAAGTTAGTATTAATACAAAATATAAAGGTTACATTATAAAAACAAATATTGAAGTAGAAAAAATGTTAAATTTAGAAAAAAAGAAAATACCAAATGATATTGACTACAATAAAGTAAGAAACATTGCAACTGAAGCTCGTCAAAAATTAAATGAAGTAAGACCTCTAACAATTGGACAAGCAACAAGAATTTCAGGAATAAATCCTTCTGATATAACAATGTTACTCGTTTACCTAAAAAAGGAGTATCCAAATGAATAATGAAGAATTCTTAAACTCACTAAAACTCTTAGGTATAGAAGTAACAGACAAAGAACTATCAAAATTTGAAAAATATAAAGATTTACTAAAAGAATATAATCAAAAATTTAATCTAACAAGTATAACAAATGATTTAGATATCTACTTAAAACACTTTTATGACTCGCTATGCCTATTTAAAATAAAAGAATTAAAAGAAAACAAAATATTACTTGATATAGGAACAGGTGCTGGTTTCCCAGGAATTCCTTTAGCAATAATAAATTCAAATTTAAAAGTGTACTTATTAGAATCAAACACAAAAAAATGTGAATTTCTAAAAATAGTAAAACAAGAACTTAACTTAAACAACATTGAAGTAATAAATAGTCGTGCAGAAGACTTTATTAAAACCCATAAAGAAGAATTTGATCTAGCCACTTCAAGAGCAGTTTCCCATCTAAAAATACTTTCAGAATTAGAAATACCTGCATTAAAAATAAATGGTTTATTCGTCCCACTTAAATCACACTATGAAGAAGAATTAAAAAAAACAGAACCATTTTTAAAACCATTAAATTCAGAATTAACAGAAATAATTACATACACTCTACCAATTGAGAATTCAAAAAGAACAATATTAAAAATAACAAAACTAAAACCAACCCCATTAATCTACCCAAGAAATTATTCTCAAATCAAAAAATCTCTAAACAAAAAACAATAAAGTTAGCATTTTTTACTAACTTTTTTTCATTAGTACTTGCAAAATTGGAAAAAATAAAGTACAATTATATATAGAATAAAGATAAGGGGCTGTTAATATGAACCATGAAAATGAAATAGTAAATGTAAGAATAGATGAAATCATACCAAATAGATTTCAACCAAGATTAGCATTTGATGAAAAAGAATTAAATGAATTAGCCGATTCAATAAAAATGCACGGTATTATTCAACCATTAGTTTTAAGAAGAATTGGAGATAAATACGAAATAATTGCTGGTGAAAGAAGATATAAAGCAAGTGTTTTAGCAGGTTTAACACAAGTTCCAGCTGTAATAATGAACATAGATGACCAAAAAAGTGCTGAAGTTGCTGTAGTAGAAAACTTACAAAGAAAAGATTTAACTGCTATAGAAGAAGCACAAAGTTACAAAAAAATACTAGATATGGGTTACCTAACACAAGAAGAATTAGCAACTCGTATGGGTGTTGCTCAGTCAACAATTGCAAACAAATTAAGATTACTTAACCTAACAATACCAGTAAAAGAAGCACTTCTTCACAACAAAATATCTGAAAGACATGCAAGAAGTTTACTTAACATAACAGACAATAACTTACAAATAAGCATGCTAAACAGAATAATTGCAGAAAGATTAACTGTAAGACAAACAGATGAAGAAATAAATAAATTATTAGGAAAAACACCCAAAACAGATAATACACCTAAAGTAACTCCACCAATTGTTGAAACAAAAGAGGACAAACCAGTTGAAGACATAATGCCAAATCAAATAGATATTGAACAAGAAAAAAAGGCTAGCAAAGACATAATAGAAGAATACAAACCAAAAGACATAGATGCATTACTTGCTCCACAAAGTGAAACAATAACAAATGAAACAAAACCAAAAGAAGAAAAACAAACTTTTAATGCTGAGCCAGAATTAATTAATCCATTCCAAGAAGTAGACACTGAACCAGTTATAATGGATTTTGATGTATCTAATCAAACATTTGAAAACCCAGTTAAAGACACACCAATTGAAACAAAAGGTAGTAGCATAATTGAAGAATATAGAAACCAAGAAGAAACACCAAAAGTGCAAGAAACACCAACATCTACAAAAAGCATCAGTAAAGCCATAAATCAAGCAAGAGAAGAAGCACGTAAAATAGAAGAAATGGGTTTTGATGTAGACACAGAAGAATTTGATTTTGAAGACATGTATCAAATAATAATTAAAATTAAAAAAGATTAGAGACTATAATTTTAGTCTCTATTTTCATTTCTAACATAATTGGGTTCTGTCCCCTTAACAAAATAAAGTAAATCCTTAACAGACAAATCAGTAACACTTCCACTAATAGGATTAACTATTTGACCAGTTACTCCATTAGGAATCTCATACCAACTCTCACTTTTTCCTTCCAAATAAGCCTCAATTCCCCTAGCCCATATTCTCTTAGGAATTTTAGAAGACACATCCCCAATACTAGAATTATCATCATACCCTATCCAAACCATAACCAATGCATCAGGATTATATCCAACAACCCAATAATCACTATCAGTAGTACCAGATTTAACGGCATATTTTCTAGAAAATAATCCACTAACACTCATAAGAGTTGGACTAGTATAATCAATATAATTATAGTTATAAGTACCCTTCATCATATTATTAAGAATATAAACATACCTTTTATCAAGAATATCTTCCTCTAAGTACTCTTTTTCATATAAAACATTATCATTTAAATCAGTTACTTTTCTAATAAATCCCCCATTGTTTTTAATTCCATAATTAGCCAAAGTATTAAAAGCATTACTAAAGTCTAACATAGTAAGTTCAGTAGTTCCCAAAGCCAAACTTGCATTGTTAGGTAAACTCTTAACTATCCCCATTCTTTTAGCAGTATTTCTAAGAGTATCAGTTCCTAAAAATAAATGAGTTTTAACAGCAAAAATATTATCCGAAAGTGCAAGTGCTTCAGCCATAGTAATAGCCTTATTAGCATACATATTAGCATAATTACCAGGACTATAACTCTTATTATCACCAATAGAAAAAGTAGTTTTTTCACTAATAAAAGTAGAAGTCGCAGTCATTCCATTTTCCAGTCCAGCATAATAAAGAATAGGTTTAAAAGTAGAACCCACTTGCCTTTTAGCTTGAGTTACTCTATTAAATTCTGTTTCATTATAATTAGTTCCCCCTATCAAAGCCACAACTCCACCATTTTTAGGATTTCTTATCATAGAAGCAACTTGTAAATTCTCATTACCAGCCATTTCTTCATTAACAATATTATCTAATTTCTTCTGCGCATCACTATCAAAATAAGTATAAATCTTTAACCCACCAGTTTCAATTAAACTCTTAGGGATATTTTGTATAGAATTTAATTCACTCATCACTGCATCCTTATAATACATAGAACTAAGAGCCAAATTACTATCTTTTTTTCCATAAAAATTAAGTTCCTTATTATAAGCATTTTCCATCTCCTTAACAGTAATATGTCCATTATTAACCATACTTTGTAAAACTACTCTTTGCCTTTTTTTAGCATTTTCAAAATAATAAATAGGATTATAATAAGTCGGATTCTTAGGAATACCCACAATTATAGAAGCCTCTTCTAAACTTAAATCTTTAGCATGCTTATTAAAATAATACATACTAGCCTCTTCAATACCATAGTTTCCACTACCATAATTAATAGTATTCAAATATCCTTCTAATATCTCATCCTTAGTATAATGTACTTCAAGTTCAAAAGTTAAATAAGCTTCTTCTATTTTTCTATCCCAAGTCTTATCAAAAGAAAGAAACAAATTCTTAATATATTGTTGACTAATTGTACTAGCACCCTCTTTTAAACTTTTGCTTTTAATATCTCTATAAAGTGCTTTCATAATTCTCATATAATCAAACCCATTATGCATATAAAAATTTTTATCCTCAGTATCTACTATACCCCTAACAGCATAATCACTAATTTCACTTAACTTTACCCAACTAGTTGTACTACTACTTTGATAAAATACTTGATCATCTTTATCAAATAAAACCACTCTATTAGACTTATTAATATCCATTTTTGGTGTAATATAAGCATATAAATAAAAACCAGCTAGAACAGCAAAAACAATAACAATTAAAAAAATCATAACTTTCCAACAAATATATAATTTTTTTCTCAAATTTTTCATACACTTTCTCCTACATTTATTATTAAAAAAAAATCAAAAAATATAAGCAAAAAACACATATAATTTACAAAAAAAATGAATATAATAAAAAAGATTAACAAAAGTACTTGATTTATTATAAAATATCAGTATAATTTTATTGGAAAAGGAAGTGTGTAAAATGAAATTAAAAACAATTAATGAAAGTGATATCGAAACAATGTCATATGATGACTTAGCATATGTTATACTAAAAGAAAAAGGTACAAAAATGAAATTACTAGACTTATTTAAAGAAGTATGTAATCAATTAAAATTAGATGAATTATCTTCTGAAAAATATCTAGCAGACTTTTTCTCACTAATATCTACAGAAAAAAGATTTATTCAACTTGAAAAAGGTTTCTGGGATTTAAGAGAAAATCACAAAGTAAAAGTTGAATTAAATGATATAGAAGATGATGATGAAGACATAGAAACTGAAGAAGAATCAGTAGAACCAACAGAAGAAGATGATATGTACATTGATGAAACAAAAGATATAGAAGATGATAGAGGAGAAGACGAATACAAAGATTTAGTAATAATAGATGACGAAGAATCAGAACTTTAGCTTAACTAGTTAATAATACTAACTAATAAGAAAAAGGAGGATTTAAAATGTTAGAAAGATTAAAATTAATAAATGAAAGATATGAACAAATAAGTGAAGAATTACTTAAACCAGAAGTATATAATGACTTCAAAAAAATGAAAGATTTAAACAAAGAAAAAACTTCTCTAGAATCAACTGTAGAAGCTTATAAAAAATATAAACAAGTATTAAGTGACTTAGAGGCTGCTCATGAAATGACTCATGATCCTGAAATGGCTGAATTTGCTCATGAAGAAATAAAAACATTAACAAAAGAAAAAGAAGAAATAGAAACAAAAATAAAAATACTATTATTACCAAAAGATCCTAATGATGATAAAAATGTAATAATGGAAATTCGTGGTGCAGCTGGAGGAGACGAAGGAAACTTATTTGCTGGAGACTTATTTAGAATGTACTCCAAATATGCAGAAAAAATGGGATGGAAACTTGAAGTAACAAATGAAGTTCCTGGTAGTTCAGGAGGATATGCTGGAATAGAATTTATCTTGTCAGGAGAAAATGTTTATTCAAAACTGAAATATGAAAGTGGATCACATCGTGTTCAAAGAGTACCAGAAACAGAAACTCAAGGAAGAGTACACACTTCGACGTCAACAGTATTAGTAATGCCAGAACAAGAAGATGTAGAAATAGATTTACAAGAAAAAGACTTAAAAATAGACATATGTCGTGCATCAGGTGCTGGCGGACAATGTGTAAACACAACTGACTCGGCTGTAAGAGTAACCCATATACCTACAGGAATAATGGTATATTGCCAAGTAGAAAGAAGTCAAATTAAGAATAAAGAAAGAGCATTAACAATATTAAAATCAAGACTTTATGACCTAAAAGTACAAGAACAAGAACGAGCTCTAGGAGAAACAAGAAAAGCAAAAATTGGTACAGGAGATAGATCAGAAAAAATAAGGACATATAACTATCCACAAAACAGACTTACTGACCATAGAATTAACTTTACAATAATGCATTTAGATAAAGTAATGGAAGGTAACTTAGAAGAAGTAATAGAAGCACTTATAACAGCAGATCAAAAACTTAAAATGGGTATAACTGATGAAAATAAATGAGTTAGATAAACAAGAATTAATAAGTCTTAACAAATGGAATGAAAACACACTAAAACTACTAGAAAACAACTATCCAGTGCAATACATAATTGGATATGTAGACTTTTACGGATTAAAAATTTTTGTAAATGAAAATACATTAATACCAAGATATGAAACTGAGTACCTTGTTGAAAAAACATTAAATCTAATAAAAAAATACAAACTTGAAAATATAAATATACTTGATTTATGTACAGGTTCAGGTGCGATTGGATTAACTTTAAAAAGTATGCTGCCTAAAAGTAAAGTAACACTTTCTGATATCTCTGTTTCAGCCTTAAAAGTGGCTAAACAAAACAAAGAAAATTTATCTCTAGATGTAAATATCATAGAAAGCGATTTATTTAGTAACATTCATGAAAAATATGATGTAATAATAACAAACCCACCATATGTGATGACTACTGAACCCTTACCTCCCACAGTCTTAAAAGAACCTCACCAGGCCTTATATAGTGGAGAAAAAGGAATAAACCACATAGAACAAATACTAAAGAACATTAAAAACTACTTAAATGAAAAGTACATAATTGCAATGGAAATAAATGAAAAAAGTGAAATAGACATAACTAACTTAATAAAAAAATACTTTTCAGATAATGTTCAATATTACTTTAGTAAAGATCTATGTGAAAAAACAAGATACTTATTCATAATAAATGAATAAAAATATAACAAACCAACCAATATTAATTAGAAAGGTTGGTTTTAAAATGAAAAAAATAATAATTTTACTAAGCATAATATCAATAGTATTCATAATGACTAACAAAGAAAGTGAGTATGTTATAATTCCAAAAGATTCTATAAGATTTAGAATAATACCAAATAGTAACACAGTTAATGATTTATATATGAAAGAATTAGTAAAAGAAGAAATAACAAGTGTAATTAATGAAATAGAAACAAGTAAAAATATAACAGAAACAAGAGAAAAAATAATGAGTAGTTATCCAAAAATAAAATATAAAATAAGTGAACTATTTAAAGAAAATAACTACAATGAAACATTTGAAATAAACTATGGAACCAATTACTTTCCAGAAAAAATATATAAAGGTGTCAAATATCCTGAAGGCAACTATGAATCAATGGTAATAAAAATAGGTGTTGCATCTGGAGACAACTATTGGTGTGTATTATTTCCACCACTTTGTATGATGGAAGCAAAAGAAACAGATAAAGTTGAATACAAATTCTTTATAGAAGAAATAATAAATAAATATATTAAGAATAAATAAGAACTAAGTCACTTATAATTAAATAGGTGACTTAGTTGCAATTATTAACAATATTTTTAATAGCTTTATCTCTAAGTATTGACACATTTACTTTAAGTTTAACTTATGGTTTATTAGTAATACCTAAAAAAACATGTATAACAACTTCATTAACAGTTGGAATATTTCATTTTATAATGCCTTTACTAGGTTACAAACTTGGTAATATCTTAAAAACATATGTTAACATAAACGAAAAATACATTCTAATAATAGTACTAATACTAATAATAATAGAAATGATTAAATCTCTAAATGAAGAAACTAAAGAACACAAATTAAACCTATTAAACATTTTATTATTTTCACTTCTCGTATCAATTGATAGTTTTACGTTAGGTATTGGTATAAATTACATAACAAATAAAATTTATCTATCTTCACTCATATTTTTTCTAGTAAGTAGCATTTTTACATACTTAGGTTTTAAAATTGGAAAATTTGTAGGAAAGAAACTTAAAAAAACATCTAAATTGTTTGGTGTAATACTTTTAATAATAATAACTGTATACCTTATATGTAAACCATAATAAATAATCTTGACAAATCAAGATAAAACCCTTATATTAAAATTGTATAAGTCTAAGGAGGACATATGAAATTAAAAATAACAGGTGGTAAAACTTTAAGTGGTTTAATTAAAATAAGCGGTTCAAAAAATAGTGCAGTTGCCGTACTACCAGCATCACTTTTATGTATGACTAGTGCCAAAATACTTAAAGTACCAAAAATAAGAGACATAGAATATTTACTAAAAATATTAAAAGTATTAAATTGTACATATACTTTAGAAAAAGATGAATTAATAATAGACACAACTAATTTAAAAAATGCACCTATTCCTGAAGAACTATCTGAACAAATGCGAGCATCTTACTACTTTATGGGTACACTTTTAGCAAGATTCAAACATGTAGAAATATCTTTTCCAGGAGGATGCAATATAGGAGCCCGTCCAATTGATTTGCACATAAAAGGTTTTGAAGCCTTAGGTGCAAAAGTAGAAGTGATAAAAAATAAATACATTATCACTGCAGACAAATTAGTTGGAGCAAGAATTAAACTAGACATTGCATCAGTTGGTGCAACAATAAACCTAATGTTAGCTTCCACTTACGCTGAAGGAGAAACAATAATAGAAAATGCGGCTCGTGAGCCAGAAATAGTAAACGTTGCAAAATTTCTTATAAGTATGGGATGTAACATAACAGGTGCTGGAACTAGTACCATTGTAGTAAGAGGTTCTAATCATTTAGATAATGGTATTACAGAAATATTACCAGACAGAATAGAAGCCTCTACATACATAATAATTGGAGCCCTAACAGGTAAAGACTTAAAAATAAAAGGTTTTGTAAAAGAAGACATAAATGCAGTCTTAATAAAACTAAAAGAAATAGGAGCCAACTTTGAAATAAATGGTGATACTCTTTCCATTTCAAAATGCACAAATATATTACCAACAAACATAACAACACAAGTGTTTCCTGGTTTTCCAACCGACATTCAACAAGTATTCACTGTATTACTTACACAGGCTAAAGGTACTTCTACTATAACTGAAACAATATACGAGTCAAGATTTGTTTCAGATGGATTACTAAACAAAATGGGTGCTTCTACCTCAGCAGAAAAAAATGTACTACAAGTAACCGGCCCAACTCCTTTAACAGGAAAAGAATTATATATTCCAGACTTAAGAGGCGGAGCTGCCCTAGTTGCAGCTGCATTAATTGCAAGTGGTACTACTATACTAGATAACATTCCTCTAATACTAAGAGGTTATGAAGACATTGTAGAAAAACTAACAAGTGTAGGAGCAGATTTAGAACTAATTGATTAAAAAATAAAGAAAGAAGGATAAAAATGAAAAAAGTAATTATACCAATAATAATGGTAATTCTAATAGTGCTAGGAGGAATTGGATTAACAAACAAAATAACCCACAAAAAAGAAACACCAAAAGAAACAGAAAAAATAATAAAACCTACAAAAGAAAAAGAAACATATAAAATAGAAAATACAAAAGCAAAAAAAACATATAACTTAGAATACCCAAATTCAGATAACCTAGATTTAACTAGTGGTTATGAATTAAAAAAAGTGGATGGTTTATACATAATGTACTATAACGAAACAGAATACCTATACACTACAAATGAATACAAACCATTCACATCATACTTAGTAAAAAATAGTATAATATTAAAAGACAAACAACAAGTAATTTTACCTAACGAAAATTACACAAAATTAGTTTGGTATGACTTTACTGGAAAAAAACTAAAAGAAACTAAGTCATACACAAAAATATTACATAATAATAAAACATACTTTATTGCAGAATTAAATAACAAAACAAATCTATATACTTTAAATGATGAAAAAGAGTATATTTCTAACTTAGACTTTCTTAATGATGTAAAAAGACTTAACATAATAGATAACAAGTCATATATACAAATAAACTTAAATAAAACAACTTATTCATATAAAGAATTAGAAGAAATTAAAAAATATGCATTCTTATTAACACACACAGATAAACCATATGATGACTATAACAAAGCAGAAATAACTGAATTTAATAATAACTTTAATATTGATGATTACAATGTTCTAAATATAGAATATGTTATAGACACAACTACAAAAGAAATAAGCATATCTTCAGTATACATAGAAAAAAGATAAGTTCTAATAGGATATAAAAAACGTAAAATATTACTAGGAGTGATTTATATAAAAAAGAAACTAGTAATATTTTTAATTGCAACAATTCCTATACTTCTAATATACAAAATAACTATAAATAAAACATATACATACTTATCTATTGGAGATGATCTTGCTAAAGGACACACACCCTTTAACACATATAATATGTCATACACAGACTACCTATATAAATACTTAAAAGAACAATACCCAAAAATAAAACTAAACAAAGATTTTATAGAAGAAGATATAAGAATAAAAGACTTAATAATTAAAATAACTGAACCAGATTTAACTAAATCAAAAAACTTATCTCAAGCCCTAAAAAAAGCAGATATAATAACTTTGTCAGTAGGAAGTGATGAATTATTTAGTAAACTAAGAAGTAACTATACTATAACAAATATGAACTTTTTCTATATAGATGAACTTTTAAAAGATACAACTACTCTTCTAAAAGAAATAAGAAAAATTACTAATAAAAAAATATATATAATAGGTTACTATAGTCCAATAAATGAAACCTTAGAAACCTCTTCTTATATAACTACCCTATTTAATTATATTGATACTAAATATATGGATTTAGAAACAAAATATAATGTTACTTACATAAGAATAGATGAAGAATTTAGAAACAATCCATTATATCTTCCAAACAAAACAAATGCATTTCCTAGTTTAGAAGGATACAAATTAATATCAGATAAAATAATAAAAAAACTAGAGAGTTAGCTTTTTAAATAACTCTCTATTATTTCATCTAAATTTCCATCAAGTACTCCATTAACATCACTTGTTTCATATCCACTTCTTAAGTCTTTTACCATAGTATAAGGACACATAACATAATTTCTAATTTGACTACCAAAATTAACATCCATAACAGACCCTTTTAAATCATTAATCTTTTTATCCATAGTCTCTTTTTCAAGTAAATAAAGTTTACTCTTCAAAATTTCTAAAGCCTTTTCCTTATTCTTAATTTGACTTCTTTCATTTTGACATGTCACAACAATACCAGTTGGCTTATGAGTAATTCTAACTGCTGAATCAGTTGTATTAACACTCTGTCCTCCAGCCCCACTACTTCTAAACACATCAATTTTTAAATCTTCTTCTTTAATATTAACCTCTACTTTAGTATCAATTTCAGGAGTAACAAGTACACTTGCAAAAGAAGTATGTCTTCTCTTATTACTATCAAATGGACTTATTCTAACAAGCCTATGAACCCCTGTTTCCCCTTTTAAATATCCAAAAGCATTAATACCTTTCACATTAATAGTAGCACCTTTAATACCTACTTCTTCTCCATAAGAAAGACTAATTATAGTATACTTATACCCTTTCTTTTCAAAATATCTTAAGTACATTCTAAGTATCATATTAGCCCAGTCATTACTCTCAGTTCCTCCAGCCCCACTATGTATTTCAATATAAGCATTATTTTTATCAAATTCCCCATTTAAAAGAACATCCATTCTAAGTTTTTCAATATTCTCTTTAACTTTATTAATATCATCATTAACTAAAATAATTTCATCACTAGATAAATCCATTTTTAAAAATTCACTAATATCAATTAATAAATCCCTAGTATTTTCATATAACTTAACACTATTTTTTAAACTACTAAGTAAACTTAGAATCTGATTACTATCACTTCTATTCCAAAAATCTTCACTATTAACCTCTTTATTAAGATTATTTATTTCTTTAATTTTACCTTCATAGTCAAAGTGACCTCCCAAGACTATCTAATTCATTCTTTAAATCATTTACTAAATTAATAATCTCTTTTGTTTCCATTTTCTTCCTCCAAAATCTCTACTTCATCTCCATTATTAAGTAAAAAAGCATTTGCTTCATCAGTATCTAAGTGAAGTTCTAAATTATAACTATCTTTACTTTTAACAATAACATTTTCAAGTATTCCACCACGTATTCCATCTACTTTAACACTTAGTACTTTTCCATCATACCATCCATACTTATCTAACTCACTACTATTACAATGAACATGTCTATTAGCTAAAATACACGCATTTTTAACAAGTACCCTATTACCTTTATTCACAAGTATTATATCACTAGCACCATCAAAATTACCACTCATTTTAACAGGTGCCTTAATACCTAATTTAAAAGCATCAGTTCTACTAATTTCCACTTGAGTCTTACTTCTTAAAGGACCAACAACCCTAACATTAGGAATAACTCCTTTTTCACTAACAAGGTCAATTACTAAATCACTAACAAACTCTCCCTCTTGACTAAGAACTTTAACTTCATTTATTTTAGTAAACCCAAGTTTTAAAAAAGTATCTTCATCCAAATGAACATGTCTATTACTAACTCCAACTTTGATTTTCATTCTTCACCTCTAAAAATATTATACATTAAAAACTTCTAAAATAAAAGAATAATAATAAACTTAAATGAGGAGGAAAAATTATGAATGGAAGTTATTACAAAAATCCAGATTTTATGCCGTATCCAAATTTTGAAAGGGATGAAAGCGTTGAAGAATTACCAATGGAACAAAGTTATATAGAGAACATACTTAGAAATAACAAAGGAAAAAAAATAAAAGCTTATGTAAGTTTTCCAGATTCAATTAATTGGAAAGACAAAATATTTACTGGAATAATTGAACAAGCAGGACGTGATCATTTAATAATAAGTGATCCAACTACAGGTAAATGGTATATGATATTAATGATATACTTAGATTATGTAGAGTTCGATGAAAAAATAAATTACAAAAAAAGTGATTTGATGTAAAATGTAGAAAAATGTTTCAAAAAATAAAAAATTATGTTATAATTTATACATGATGAAAAAAATAAAAATAATAGTTTTAACAATTTGTTTATTTATTCCATTTCTAGTAAATGCTCTAGAAATAAATGATTTATATTCAGAAAATGTAATTGTTTATAATAATGATGAAAATAAAATATTATATGAAAAAAATAGTGAAGACACTGCAAGTATTGCAAGTCTTACAAAAATAATGACTACCCTAGTCTCAATTGAGAACATTAAAGACTTAAATGAAAAAGTAACTATTACAGAAAGAATGCTATCTTCAGTTCCATGGGATGCTTCAGTTGCTGGTTTAAAAGTTGGAGATGTTGTAACTTATGAAGACTTATTATATGCAAGTATGTTACCATCTGGAGCAGACGCTACTGACTCTCTCGCTATAAGTTTAACTGGCTCAATAAGTAGTTTTGTTGAAAAAATGAATGACCTAGCAAAAAAACTAAACTTAACTGGTTTAAAGTTTAGTAATACTACTGGTTATGACGCTTCAGGACACTATGGAACAGCAAAAGACATCCTAAAATTACTAGAATATGCATTAGAAAACCCAACATTTAAAAAAATATATGAAACAAAAGAATACACATTATCAAATGGTTTAGAAGTTTCAAGTACAATTAATTATTATAACAAAAAATATGGTTATGACTTATCATTTATAAAAGGAAGTAAAACTGGCTACACTGAAAATGCAGGATACTGCTTATCTACAGAAAGTGTAATAGATGGAGTAAATATTTTAACAGTAACTCTAAATGCTCCAGACGATGGAAAAGCAAGAAACATAACTGACATAGATACAATAAAAGATGCGTTGAATGAAAAAATGCAAAAAGTAAATATTGTAAAAGAAAAAGAAGTATTAAAAGAACTAGAAACAAAAAACGCTAAAGAAGATTATGTAAAGTTGAGAAGTTTAAAAACAATAACAAGATATGTAGAAAAACCATTTAATAAAAACAAGGTAAAAATAGAATATAATGGTGAACAAGTAATAGATTCAACTACAAAACCTAATACTAAAGTTGGTACATTTAAAATCTATTACAATGATGAACTTATAGATGAAATGGATGCATTAACAAGTACTACACTACATTTTAGTGCATTTAAATACATAAAAAATAATATATTCTATTACCTAGGTTTAATACTAATAATTGTATTAACAAGATTAGCATTAAAAAAGAAACCTAAAAAGTTAAAGAAGATACGTCGCTAGTTATCTTCTTTTTTTATACAAAACTCATCAAAAAACAAGTATAAAATTCGTACAAAATCTTGCACTTTTGCATTTTTCTAATATATTTGGTATAATTATCAAACGGAGGACTTATGAAAATAATTCTAATAGACAATGTAAAAGGAACAGGAAAGAAAGATGAAGTAAAAGAAGTAAAAGACGGATATGGTTCTTTCCTAATAAAGAATAGAAAAGCGGTTTTATATTCTGATCGAAGTAAAGACATCTTAAAAACTCAAATAAAAGAAAGAGAAGACAAAGAAGCCTTACTAGTTAAAGAAATGAATGAAATCAAAAACAAATTAGAAAAAGATACTTTAACTTTCAATGTAAAAACAGGCGATGCTGGAAAAGTATTCGGAAGCATAAGTTCTAAAAGTATTAGTGAAGAACTTAAAAAGAAAGGTTATAGTATTGACAAAAAAATAATAAATGCTGAAAACCTAAATACACTAGGAACACATATAGTAAAAATTAACTTACATAAACAAGTAACTGCAGAACTAAATGTTGTTCTTAAGGATGGTGAATAAACATGGCTAGAAAAGAGCCACAAAACTTAGATGCTGAAATTAATGCATTAGGTTGTGCATTCTTAAATAAAGAAGCATTAGACAAAGTTTGTGAAGAACTAACTAGTTCAATGTTCTATGATGAAAAAAATGCTAAAATATTTGAAGTATTATCTTCACTAAGAAACAAAGAAATAGCAGTAGACATAACTACAGTAACAAACGAACTAGAAAAAAGTGGAAATGGTTTATCAACAGTAGGAGGCTATTCTTATTTAACAGAAGTAATAGATTCAGTTGCAACTCCTGCAAACATAAACTATTATATAAATATAATATTTGAAAAGTTTATTTTAAGAACACTAATAAATAAATCATCAAACATAATTGAAGAATGTTATGATGAATCAGAAGACTTAAACTCAATTGTTGAAAATGCTGAAAAAAGTATTCTTGAAGTAAACTCAGGAAGAATGGTAAAAGAAATAAAGCCAATTCAAGAAGTTTTAGTAAAAGCACAACAAGAATTAGAATTTCTTGCAAAAAATGGTGGAGATGTAACAGGTGTTCCTACAGGCTTTTATGATTTGGATAAAAGAACAACAGGTTTTCATGGAAACGAACTAATAATAATTGCAGGTCGTCCTGGTATGGGTAAATCAGCCCTTGCTATCAATATGGCTACTAATATGGCAGTTAACTATAAAAAATCAGTAGCATTATTTAACCTAGAAATGGGTTCAACTCAAATAGTAAACAGAATGCTTTCATCAGTAGGACAAATTAATAGCCAAAAATTAAGAACAGGTAAACTTGATCACACAGACTGGAAAAAATATAACGAAACACTAAGTTTACTTGCAGACACAAAATTCTTTATAGATGATACTCCAGGAATCACTGTTTCTGAAATTAGAAGTAAATGTAGAAGACTAAAGAACTCTGATAAAGGATTAGACTGTATAATAATAGACTACTTACAATTAATCAGTAGTTCTAATAAATATTCAGGACAAAGAACAAACGAAGTATCTGAAATCTCTAGAGACCTAAAAAAATTAGCGATGGAATTAGAAGTTCCCGTAATAGCTTTAGCGCAACTTTCTCGTGGAGTAGAACAAAGAGAAGACAAGCGTCCACTTATGAGTGACCTAAAAGAAAGTGGATCTATTGAACAAGATGCCGACATTGTAATGTTTTTATATTGCGATGATTACTATAAATTTAAAAGTAAAGACAGACCACAATTATCACCTACAGAATTAATAATATCAAAACACAGAAGTGGTGGTACTGGAACAATTGACTTAATTTTTGAAAGAACATATACTAATTTCAAAAATGTCATAAAAAGTGAGGAAAATGAAAATGAATAATAGAAGTAAGTACAAACTAATAGTATTTGGGGTTATACTGAGTAGTTTAGTATTCATATTAGGTACAGGAAGAAAAAGTTTGGGTCAAACACCTATGACAGTTTATGAAGTATACCTAAATGGAAAAAGTCTAGGAGTTATAGAAAATGAAGAAAAACTATATAACTTGATAGACAAAGAACAAAATAGTTTAAAAAAGAAATATGGAGTAAATAAAATATATGCTCCTATAGGACTTGAAACAACAAAAATTATGACATATCAAGGTGAAGTGGAAAGTGAAAAGAAAATATATGACAAAATAAAAGATAACGAACCCTTTACTTTGAAAGGTTATGAAATAACAATAAACTATGGTGAAAACAAAAAACAAACAATAAAAGTCTTAAAAAAAGAAGATTTTGATACGGCTTTAGAAAACACAATAAAAGCATTTGTAAGTGAAGAAGATTATGAAAAATACTTAGAAGATAAACAAGATAAAATAATTACAACAGGTTCTACAATAAAAAATATTGATATAAAAGAAGAAATAACAATAAAAGAAAATTACATAAGTACAGATGACACAATATTTACTGATTCTAATGAATTATCAAAATACTTATTATTTGGAACAACTGAAACACAAGGAACACATAAAGTAGTGTCTGGACAAACTGTTAAAGAAATAGCAGAAGAATATGAACTAAATACAAAAGAGTTTTTAATAGTTAATCCTTCTATTACAAGTGAAAACACTTTACTTTATGGTGGACAAGAGGTTAATGTTGGACTAATAAAACCAATAGTTAGTGTCGTTGTTGAAAATGATTTAATTGAAGATAAAGAAGTCTCTTATAAAAGAGATATAAAATATGATAACAAATTAGTAGTAGGTACAACTTACACTGAACAACAAGGGCAAAATGGAGTAAGTAGAGTTGAATACTATACTGAAACTATTAATGGTACAATTACACAAGTAATACCTATTAATTCAGAAGTAATAACTCCAGTAGTAAATGAAGTAGTAGTAAAAGGTGGATTATCTGCTAACTATTTTGGAGATACAGGAGACTGGGCTTGGCCTACACTAACTCCATGTGTAATGACTTCATATTTTGGTTGGCGTACAGACCCAATTGATGGTTCACGTTCATACCATCCGGCATTAGATATATCTGGTACTGGACATGGTTCACCAATATATGCTGCACAAACAGGTACAGTATGGAAAATAGGTAGAGCAAGTGATATGGGTAACTATGTATACATAGACCATGGAAAAGGTTATAAAACACTATACATGCACTTAAGTGGATTCGCAGATGGATTAAGAGTTGGATATGCAGTAAGCAAAGGAGAAGTAATTGCATATATGGGTTCAACAGGAAGAAGTACAGGTACACACTTAGACTTTAGACTTATTTACGAAGGAACATATACTGACCCATGCATAATGTATTCAAATGCGTATTGTGGTACTAGGTAGTGGCTCAAAAGGAAACTCTACATTTATAGATTTAGGAGATAAAAAAATCTTAATAGATGTAGGGTTTTCCTATAAACAAATTAAAGAAAAATTATCTTTAATTAATGTAGATCCACACGAAATAGATGCACTTTTAATAACACATGACCATACAGATCATACATATGGTTTAAAAGTGTTTCTTAACAAAGTAAAACCAACTCTATTTATAACTCCAGAAGTAGAAAATTTTTGTTTAGAAAAAAAGTATGAAAAGGTCGAGTACTTAACTGATGAAATGATCTACTATGGAACATTAATCAAGCCAATTCCACTAAGCCATGATGCTCTTACTATTAATGGCTACCTAATAGAAAAAGGTGATGATAGCCTAGTATATATAACAGATACAGGTTACATCAATCAAAGAAACTTTGTATATCTGAAAAACAAAAATTACTATATATTAGAAAGTAATCATGATACAGAAATGCTTATAAAAGGACCTTATCCAGAATATCTACAAAGAAGGATACTTAGTGATAAAGGTCACTTATCAAATGAGTTATGTGCTGGCTACTTAAGTAGACTAATCGGACCAAATACAAAAAAAGTAGTTTTAGCCCATCTATCTGAATCAAACAACACTACTGACCTAGCACTATCAACTAACAAAAAAGTATTAGAAGAAAATGGAATAATTTTTGATTCTATAGAATGTGCAAGACAAGATACTTTAACTGAGGTAAATATATGATAAAAATAATATGTATAGGGAAAATAAAAGAAAAATATTTAGACTATGCTATTAATGATTATATGAAAAGATTAACTAAATATCATAAAGTAGATTTAATAGAATTAAAAGATAGTAACATAATAGATGAAAAGAAACTAATACTTTCTCACTTAAACAAAAGTGATTACATAATAAGTATGTGTATAGAAGGAAAAGAGTATTCCACAATTGAACTAAAAGACAAAGTAGATAACCTACTTACAAGTGGACAGTCAAATATTACCATCATAATAGGTGGAAGTGATGGATTAGATAACGAAATAAAGTCAATCTCAAACGAACTAATTTCTTTTTCAAAATTAACATATCCACATGGTTTATTTAGACTAATACTTTTAGAACAAATCTATAGAGTATTCAAAATAATGAATAACGAAACCTACCATAAGTAGGTTTTTATAGTAGAAAAATTGTCCAGTACGCTGGACAAAATCAATATACATAATATAAAGAAATAAACACATAATATAAAGAAATAAATTGACAATATCATACAATAATGATAGAATATAAATGAAAGGGAAGGGATTATAATGTCTAATTTAACAAGTGTAATAAATGTTAATGTACCAACTAATGTAAAAAAAGAGGCAAATATATTATTTGAAAAACTTGGATTAAACATGAGTACTGCTATAAATATGTTCTTAAAAAAATCTATCAAAGAAAATGGTATTCCATTCGATTTAAAATTAGATAATGAAAAAGAGTTAAATGAAACTAAAGAAGAATTAAGAAAAATGGAAAATCATGAAATAGAATACAAAAAATTTAAAGATGTTTCAAGTTTAATGAAAGATTTGGATAATTAATGGGTAATATTAATACAAAAGAAAAATACATTATTTCTTATACAACAAATTTTAAAAAACAATATAAGAAAATAATAAAACAAGGTAAGGATAAAACCAAACTTGAAACCGTGTTGAACATATTAATTAGTGGAGAAAATTACCAAAAAAATATAGAGATCATGCACTTATTAATAATAAATATTTTAATAATTGTAGAGAATATCACATTGAACCAGATTGGCTACTCGTATATAAATATAATAATGATGAGTTAATTTTATATTTAATAGGTACTGGTTCACATACAGAAACATTAAAAATATAACATTGAGTAAGAATTAAACTTACTTTTTTTGTACCTAAATTTACACCCTAAAATATAAAATAAAACCAAAATATAGAAAAAGATTTTATGTTGTGATATAATTATACAAGAAAAGGATAAATAATTATGGGAAAACAAAATAAAAAAACATTAATAAATGGAATGCTTTTAATACTAGGATGTTTACTAATTGCATTAACATTCAATATCTTTTGTGTTCCAAACAAAATAGTTCCTGGTGGTTTAAGTGGTGTTGGTATAATATTTGATCACTTATTTGAAATAAAAACCTCATATGTATTACTTGTAGGAAATTTATTACTCGTAACAACAGGAATAATATGTTTGGGACTAAAAGACACAATCCCATCAATAATAGGTGCAGTAGTATATACCTTAATTATGTACCTAACTGAATGCATGAATATAACAATTAACTTAAGTAGTGTCTTCTTAAATGTTATTACAGTAGGAGTCCTTTTTGGAGTTGGATGCACAATGGTATACTTATCAGGTTGTAGCCTTGGTGGATTGGATATAATAGGAGTCATATTTAATAAAAAATTTGGTTTAACTTTAGGAACATCACTTTTTATAGTAAATGGTACAGTTTTAGTAATTGGAACATTCATCTTTGGAATAGAAGCACTTTTAATATCACTAATTATAAGATATATAGAAAGCAAAATAATAGATACATTCCTAACAGGAATAAGTGACTCAAAAATATTATTCATTAATACAGATAAAATAGAAGAAATAACAAAATACATTATAGAAGAAATAGAAAGTGGAGTAAGTGAAATAAAAGTAACAAGTGGATTTAAAAAACAAAAAAACACAATACTAATGTGTGTAGTACCAACTGAAAAATATCTATTACTTAAGTCACAAATAATACAAATAGATAACGATGCATTTATAACAGTAATGGATTCATATGAAGTATATGGAGGCACAAATAGGTATAAACTACCACTTCATGATTTACGAATATAATGCTATAATTAATTAGGAGGAAGTAATGAATTTAATAGAAATAAAAAACGTATATAAACAATACAAAAATGGTGTAACTGCATTAAGTGATGTAACAGTATCAATTCCTAAAGGAGACTTTGTCTTTGTAATAGGATCAACAGCATCAGGAAAAAGTACACTAATAAAATTATTATACAGACAAGAAAAACCATCTCGTGGAGAAGTATATGTAGGTGGAGTAAATGTTTCTAAACTAAAAAATAGAAAAGTATACAAAATAAGAAGAAAATTAGGAATAGTATTCCAAGACTATAAACTATTACCAACATTAACAGTATTTGAAAATGTTGCTTTTGCACTTGAAATATATGGGTTACCAGAAAAAGAAGTAAGAAAAAAAGTAATGAATGCAATAGAAAAAGTAGGACTTAAAGAAAAATTTAGAAGTTACCCAGATCAATTATCAGGTGGAGAACAACAACGTGTTTCAATAGCGCGTGCCATAGTAAATAGTCCAAAAATACTAATATGTGACGAGCCAACCGGAAACCTTGATCCATCAACTTCTATGGAAATAATGGAAATAATAAATAAAATAAATGAAGATGGAACAACAGTAATAATGGCAACTCATGATAAAGATATAGTAGACCATTACAAAAAAAGAGTAATACAACTAGAAAAAGGAATGCTAGTGGGTGATAGAGAAAAAGGAGGTTATAGTAAATGAAATACTTAAGAATACTAAATAACAACCTAAAAGATTCAATAAAAAGTGTATTTAGAAACTTCTCCTTAAGTGTAGCTAGTATCTCTTGTATAACAATAACACTAATACTAGTCGCAGTAGCTATTTTACTAAGTGAAAATGTTAATAAATTCACAGATGATATAGAAAAAGATGTAACAATAGTTGTATACATAAAAAAAGATGCAACAGAAGAAGATAGAAATGCATTAGATACAAAAATAAATTTATTATCTAACATAGAGAGTGTTACATTTATGTCAAAAGAAGCAATTAGAAAAGACATGAGTAAAGATAGTGAAGGTTTAGGTACAATACTAAGTGAATATGATGAAAACACAAATCCATTATTAGATGAATACTTAGTAAAAGTAAAAGACACTGAAAAAATAGGTACAACTGCTAAACAAATAAAAGATTTGTCTGGTGTTAGTCAAGTTAAATATGGTGAAGGAATGGTTGAAGAATTAGTAAAAATCTTTGACACAGTAAAAAAAATAATGGTAGTAATTGTAATAGGACTAGTAATAGTAACTGCATTCCTAATAAGTAATACAATAAAAATAACAATTAATAACAGAAAAAGACAAATAGAAATAATGCGTTTAGTTGGAGCATCTAATAGTTACATAAAAATGCCTTTCTTCTTTGAAGGAATAATATTAGGCTTCATAGGAAGTATAATTCCAGTGTTATTTAGTTTATATGGTTATGTATACTTATATGATAAAATGAATGGAATCTTATTTACTGAAGTAATAAGTTTAATTAATCCAAATCAAGTAATGACTCATTTAATAATAACATTAATTCTAATAGGTGTAATAGTTGGAGCAATAGGTTCTTCACGTGCTGTAAGGAGGTACCTAAAAATATAATGAAAAAACTAAAAATATGTATAATATTTCTATCAATATTTTTAATAATAACTCCAATAAAAACAAATGCAGCAACCACATTTGGAGACTTACTTGATGATCTAGAAGAATTAAAAGAACAAAAAAGAAAAAGAGATAACGAAGCACAAATAAGTAGAGAAGAGTATAATAAAACAGTAGGAGAAATGAGAGAGATTGAAAGAAAAGTTGCTTCACTAAACCAGCAAATTGTAGATGCAACAAAAAAAATACAAGAATTAGAAAAAGAAATACAAGCAAAAAAAGAAGAAACAAATCAAATATTAGTATTTCTTCAACTATCTAATGGAGAAAAGTCATACTTAGAGTACATATTTAAAGCAAAATCATTTACTGACTTTATACATAGAATATCTATTGTAGAACAACTAAGTAAATATAATAAAGAACTAATTAGTGAAATGAATGATTTAATAAAACAGAATAATGATTTAAAAGATCAACTTGCAAAAGATATAGTTAGTGAAGAAGAAAATAGGAAAACTTTACAAGTAAAAATTAACTCATTAGGTTCAAGAATAGATGAATTAGAAGAAGATTCAGTATCTATTGAAGATCAAATAAAAGCACAAGAAGAATTAATTGAAACTTATAGAAATAAAGGATGTTCTAATAGATCTGATAGACTTAGTAAATGTGTAGTAATTCCTGCATCTCGTGGTTTTCAAAGACCAACAGATTCTGGAATAATAACAAGTACATATGGTTATAGAGTAAATCCACTTAATAGTAGTGGTGTATCATTCCATAATGGAGTAGATATAGGTAATAGAAGTCCTGCAGAAGGCTTACCTATTTATCCAGTAGCAGCAGGTACAATAGCATTACAAGTAACTTGGGGTTGTGGAGGTAAAGTAATGTTTATCTATCACAATATAAATGGAGTAAAATACACATCTGTATTAATGCACTTATTAGACTATAATGGTTACTCTGAAGGAGATGTAGTTTCTCCAACTGATGTAGTCGCACATATGGGAGGATATTCAACCGCAACAAAACATGGTGGATATGATAGATGTACAACAGGTGCACACTTACACTTGACAATTTCAAGAGGACACGTTACAATAGCAAACTATAAATCTTCTGTAATAGATCCTTCTTCAGTAATATACTTTCCAAATGGTTGGTTCTATGGAAGAACTTGGTAAGGAGAAACTATGTCATACACAACTAATGTAAAAAATGAAATACTAAACATGGAATACCATGAATCAGAACTAATATCAGAATTATCTGCTATAATAAACATAAATGGAACAATAAAAAAAAATAGCATCTCATTATATACAGAAAATATAGGAGTATCAAGAAGAATATATAAACTAATAAAAGATATATTTAATATAAATGCTATAATAACAAAAGAAGAAATAAATAGACTGAATAAAAACTACATAATTCATATAAATATAACTGAAGATGTAGAAAAAATATTAAAAACTTTAGATTTAATAAATGAAAATAATAAAAGAAAATATAAACCATCTAATTATATAGTAGATTCACTTGAAGAAAAAAAGTCATACTTAAGAGGTGCTTTCCTAATATGTGGAAGTGTAAATGATCCTAAAACAAGTAGATATCATTTAGAATTTATAATAGAAAATAAAATAGTTGCATACTTTGTAAACAATTTACTAAATAGTTTAAACTTTAACTCAAAAGTATTAAAAAGAGAAAAACATTACATGGTATACCTAAAAGAGAGTGAAAAAATAAGTGATTTTATAAAATTACTTAATGCATATAATTCACTATTCTATTATGAAGATATAAGAATATATAGAGATCATGTTAATATGACAAATAGACTTAACAATTGTGAACAAGCAAATACTGATAAAATAGTATTCTCTTCTAATGAACAATTAGAAAATATTGAAAAATTAAAAAGTATGTATGACTTTGACTTATTAGATGATAAAATAAAAGAAATATGTATTTATAAAGAAAAATATAGAGAAAGTTCTATGCAAGAACTAGCTAGTATTATATCACTTGAAACAGGTACAAAAATAACTAAAAGTGGTATAAATCATAGATTTAGAAAAATAAAAGAAATGATAACAAAAAAGTAACACCTAACTTATATTTGGTGTTCTTTTTCTTTAATTAAAATACTTCTTTTATAAGGCTCTCTTATATCTGTTCTACAAGCTATATAATCAATACTAGTATTATAATAATCAGCCAAAATATCTAAAACCTCCAAAGTTAACATACTAACCCCAGTTTCATAATAACTATAATTTCTTTGACTCATCATAAGTATCTCCGCAACATCTTCTTGTCTCAAATCATATTCTTGTCTTAAATCCTTTAATCTATTCATTGTATCACCTACAAAAATATATCATAGAAGAATTATTTCTATTGACTTTTAGAAGAAATTCTTCTATACTTAATATGAAATATAACACAATATATAAGTAGGAGGAAAATATATGCAGAAAAAACAAACAATATTAGTAGTTGCTAGTTTACTAGTAGTAGTACTTAGTGTAACACTAGCATACTTTACAGCACAAATAATAGGAAAGGGAAAAGATGTTTCAGTAAGTAGTGCTGACTTAAAAATAATATTTACTGATAGTGATGGAGCAATATCTGGAAGTAACATTGAACCAGGATGGAGTGATACCAAAACATTTACAATTGAAAACAACAGTAAAAGTGAATACAAGTATAATATAGTTATACAAGACTTATTAAATACATTTGTAACTAATGGATACTTACAATACAAGATAACAAGTACAAATGATGGATACAATATGACTGAGTTTAAAGATGTACCAAAGTCTAGTGTAGCAACAGATACAATATTAGCTTATAGTGTAGTAATACCTAATGGAGTAACACAAATCTATACAATTGAATTTAAGTATGCAAACGATGAAAGTGTAGACCAAAGTGAAGATATGGGTAAAACTTTAAGTGGAAAGTTATTTATTACCGAGGGAACAGAAGGAACAGTTACATTATTAAGTCAATTACTTGCAGACAAATCAACAGTATTAACAAGAACAGACTATAGTACAGTTTTAACAAATGACAATACAAAAACATTATATACTTCTACTGAAGACAGTAAAACTGTATACTATTTCGCAGGAAATGCAACAGACAACTGGGTAAAGTTTGGAAAGAATGCAAGTAATCAAGATTTATACTGGAGAATAATAAGAACAAACTCAGATGGTGGAGTAAGATTACTATATCACGGTACAAGTACAACAGCAACAGACGCATATATAGGAACATCAACATTTAATAGTAGTTATAATAATATAGCATATGTAAGTTATATGTATGGAAATTTAGGAAGTGTTGCAAATGCTAGAGAAAATACAACTGACAGTACAATAAAAACAATAATAGATAAATGGTATAAAGATAATTTGAATACAAATTATGGTAAATACCTAAGTACAACAGCAGTATATTGTAACGATAGAAGTACATCAGATAATGCATACTTTGGAGCATACACAAGACTAATAACAAATAAAACACCAAGTTATGACTGTACAGCAACAGAAGACAAATTTACAGTAGACACAAGTACAGGAAACGGAAAACTAACATATCCAATAGCATTAATGACAGCAGACGAAGTAAGTTTTGCAGGTGGATTATATTTGACTAGTGCACCAACATGGTATTATTATAATAGTGCAAACAAAAGCTCAACAGGCTCAACCGATTGGTGGCTGTTGTCTCCTAACTATTGGGGTGGCAGCGACGCTTTCGTGTTCTGCGTGGACGGTTCGTCCAGCCCTGGCTACTTGCTCAACTTCAACGTCGACGGCACTAGCGGTGTGCGTCCCGTCATTTCTCTCAAATCTTGTATCAAATATAGTACAGGAAATGGCTCAGCAAGTGACCCATACACAATAAAAGAAACTACAAGTGGATGCTAAACTGTGTCTCTTGAATACCGTCCGAAAACCCTTTCGGACGGCTCCACCGACGTAAGTTGGTGGTAAGAAAAAAATGAATACTGGCTAACCTGTGCTAGAAAGACTAATGCTTTCTGGCGCGTGAGTGCCAGTAGCTGAAAAATTAATAAAGGTATCAAGTGTGAAAACATTTTTGATATAGGGAATGAACTATATGAGTTACGGCCAACCTTAGATTTTCGTTCTTGGCTGTTGTCTCCTAACAATTGGAATGGCAGCAACGCTAACGTGTTCAACGTGAACGGTTCGTCCAACCCTGGCAACTTGAACAACAACAACGTCAACAACACTAACGGTGTGCGTCCGGTCAATTTCTCTAGGGTTTGAACTTGAAATGTATTGTAAAAATTATTTCGTTAATGAGTTTAAATTTAAAAGAAAGGTCATAACAAATGTTATAGTAGACTAATATGTAGAGAAACAAGTTTATTTCCTAAGTTAAGCAATACTTAACTTGAATAGAGTAAATGTCAGTCCTTACTCTTTAGTAGGAAAACCGAAACAGAGTAAATAACGGACCTAGGTATTTATAATTGATTAGCAGTATTTAAAATCAATTAATGATTTTTTATACTGCTTTTTTGTTATAATATGCTTAGAAAATATTTAATTTTAGTAAGTTTGAAGGAGAGGTAAATATGAATTTTATTGAAATTAGTGCTTTAAAAAGAAAGTATAAAAATACTGTTATACTTGACAAAAGGGGGATATTTTATAATGCATTTGGGGATGACGCGAAAGTAGTAAATGTAATTACTGGTTATAATATTAATAATAATCAGGTTGGTTTCCTACTTAATAATTTAGAGAAAGTTGTAAGTATGTTAAGCAAACATCATGTAAGTGTGTATGTAGATGATATGTTTTTTGATTTTAGAGAAGATTATCCAATATATTTAAATTTACATAGTGATAAAGAAAATGTTGATAAACTAGTTAGTGAGTTATGTAATGAAGTAAGAAATATAGTTTATAATGATGGAGAGATGTATTATAAAATTAAAGATATGCTTGATGATATAAGGAGTAAATCTTTATGAATGATTTTATTATACTAAATAAGATTAAATGGTTACTTATGTATAGTGATAAGTATGTATTTAATACCTTTACTAAAGTAAACTTTAGTATTAAAATTAGATTAGAAAATAATTTATATAATTTACTAGAAAATTGTATAAGAGCTAATATTAATAAAGGTAATATTAGAAATAAGTATCAAAATGAAATGTTAGTTAGTATTAATTTGCTTGATTTTTATATTGGAGAAGCACTTGATAAAAAGATAATAAAGAAGAATAGGTTTAATAGTTTTGTTAATGCTATTAATGAGATTAGAAAAATGACTATTAGTTGGAGTATTTATGAAGAAAAAGTCTAATTTATACCAAAGCATGATTAGTTATAATGAAATTAAAAGTGTTTATAATAAGTTAAAGAGTAGTACTAAGAATAAAAAGGAAGTAATTGATTTTAGTTTAAATCTTAATCAGAATCTTCTAGACATATTAAGAAAGTTAAATAATAGGTGTTATTCTTTCGGTAGGTACCGTATATTTCTTATAAGAGAGCCTAAGTATAGGCTTATTATGAGTGAAAATATGAGTTAAAAACAAGTAAATCATTTGTTTACAAAAGTATGTTTAGGGTGTTTAGAAAGTTCTTTGATAAGTGGGAATGTTGCTACTAGGAAGAATAAGGGAAGTAAGGAAGCTTATAATTTGTTTATTAAATATATTAATAAGTTAATGTATAAGAGTAAGGATATTTATGTTTTGAAGATAGATATTAGTAAGTATTTTTATAATATTAATCATGAAATACTTTTAAATATGGTTAAAGAGAAGATTAAGGATAAAGAGATAATTAGTTTTCTTTCTTATATTTTAGATAGTACTAACTCTGAGTATGTTAATAATGATATAAGAAGAGTGATTAGTAATGAAAAGTTTAGAGTAAGTAAAAAGAATATTAGTGAGTTTGAAAAGAAGAAGTTATATAGTGAACTTGATAGTATTCCTATATATAAAAGTGGGTACGGGTTACCTATTGGTAATTATAGTAGTCAAATACTTGCAGTTTTTTATTTAAATAAGGTAGATCACTTTATTAAGGAAGTACTAGGTTGTAAAAATTATATTAGATATATGGATGATTTAGTTATTATTGATACTGATTATAATAAATTAAAAGAGTACAAGAAAATTATCACCAAAGAGATAGAAAAGTATGATTTAAAAGTTAATGAAAAGAGTAGTATTTTTAAAATAAGGAGTGGTGTTAATTTTCTTGGTTATAATTTTAAAGTCAGGAAAGGTATAGTTATTAGGTATAGAACTGATACTATTAAAAGAGTTAATAGGAGACTAAGAAATTTGAAAGTATATAATTATGAAATGTATTTAAAGAGTTATGCTAGTTATAAAGGGTATTTTATTATGTGTAACACTAGTGTTAGAGATAAGTATATGAGTTGCTAGTATCTACTCATTTCATTGAATAAGTCTATTTTTCTTTACAAATAACCATAACTGGTGTAGAATACTTACCAACAGGTGATTATATGAAAAAAGAAGATATATTATATGTAACTGAAGAAATTGATAAGATATTAAATCTAACTGAAGAACAACATAAAGATTTAATAACACTTTCTTACTTAGACTATAATAACAAAAAAGATAGTGAAGACTATAAAAAAACATTAAAACATTATAAAACAATTAATGAATTAACAGAAACTATATATAAAAGATTATATAAACCAAATTACATAATAATTGCAGACAAAATGTTAACTGATAAATTAATGACTACCTCGTTACCTGATACACTTCCTGCTAATTCTAAGTCAGTAGCAATTATTAAAGTACAAAAAAGAATTTATGATGTTGCTGATAATATAACCAGTAAAAAAACACATGAGTTATCAAATAACATAATTAGAGATTTCAAATGTTATGATTTAATAACTAACTTATTATATTATATGGATAAGTATAAAAAAGAAAACAAAAATGAGTATATAAAAAATAAACTAAATTATGGAATGTATTATTATACATTTATTCATGATTATGTAGAACAAGAAATATCAAAAAGAAACTTTAACTTTAATAATAATTTAATATTGATAACAGACTTAGTTGGATCTAAATATAATATACCATCATTTATGTATAAAAGCCTTAGTATAGATGTGTTTACTGAAACACTTATATCTCATATACATGAAGTAGGAAGATTTAAAACTATAGATTTAACAGACACTGAACATAAATTATGTTTATACATCCACTTATCTTACATAAAATCTCTTTGTCTAACACTTCCCCAAGAAATAATAAAACAAGTTCTTGATAACTTAAATATAGAAGAACCATTAATAAAGAGTATTCTTGTAAAAACATTAAGAGATGTTCTAGAAGACAAGAAAAAAGTAATAACATTTAAAAGGACTATAAACTAGTCCTTTTTATATAATTTTATCAATTAGACCATACTCTAAAGCCTCTTTAGCGTCCATATAATTATCTCTTTCAGTATCTCTTTCAATTACTTTCATATCTTTAGAAGTATTACTAGCTAAAATACTATTAAGTTTCTTCTTCATTTTAATAATTCTATCAGCATGTATCTGTATATCACTTGCTTGACCTTTCACTCCACCAAGAGGTTGATGTATCATAACCTCTCCATTTTTTAAACTCATTCTTTTTCCTTTACATCCACTACTCAAAAGAAAAGCCCCCATACTAGCACACATTCCCACACATATAGTAGCCACATCAGCCTTAATAAAATTCATCGTATCATATATAGCCATCCCAGCCGTAACACTTCCTCCAGGACTATTAATATACAAATAAATATCATCATTTCCTAAACTATTTAAATATAATAACTCACTCACTATCAAATTAGCTACTTCATCAGTAATCTCACCACTTAAAAAAACAATTCTTTCTTTTAAAAGTTTGCTATAAATATCAAAACTTTTTTCTACTCCCTCTTCCTTATCAATAATCATTGGTATAACCATTTATATCACCTATAAATATATTTACGAAAAAATAAAAAAAATATACAAAAAACATCAAAAAAATGATAAAATATATATAGAATAAAGGGTGATTAAATTGACAAATGAATTAATAATAGAAATAGAAGGTTATGGTAATATTGTAGTACATGAAGACACTACTTTATATGACTTAATAAAAAGACTAAATAAAACAGACGACATTATAGCCTGTTCCATTAATAATGAAATAGTAGAATTATCTTATAAACTAAAAGAAGATACAAAACTAAAACTAATAAGCATAAAAGATAGAATGGGTGCTAAAATATATAGAAGTGGTCTAAAATTCATATACATAACTGCAATAAAAGAACTATTTGGAATAAACACAGACGTAAAACTTCTTCATTCATTAGATAAAGGGATATATACAAGAATAGATTTGGATTTAACAGTAGATATAGTAAAAGACATAAAAGCAAAAATGGAAGAATTAGTAAGTAGAGATTTAAGATTTGAAAAAATAACAACAAGTAGAAAAGAAGCAATAAAATACTTTAATGAAGTAAAAGAAAAAGAAAAATCTTCTATGTATAAACAAATGACTGGAGATGCTTTAACATTATATAATTTATTAAATTATTATAATTACTTTTACACAAAAATGCCATATAGTACTGGAATAATAAAAAGTTTTGACTTAACCTTAACAAAAGATAAAGGAGTTATGTTAGAATATCCTAGTACATATGATATGAAAATACCTCCATACACTCATATGGACCAGGTACTAAATGTATTCAAAGAATATGGTAAATGGGCTGATACTTTAGGAGTAAAATATGTATCAGATGTTAATAATGTAGTAATAGAAGGAAAAATAAAAGAATTTATAGAATTAAATGAAATAAAACAAAATAATGACTTACTTAAAATAGCAAGTGAAATAGAAAAAAACTTAAACGACATAAAACTAGTATTAATCGCAGGACCTTCTAGTTCTGGTAAAACAACTACTAGTAAAAAACTAAGTTTATACTTGAAAAGCAAAGGAATAAATCCGTTTGTATTATCAACAGATGACTTCTTTAAAAATAGAATAGATACACCAAAAAATGAAAATGGTGAATACGAGTATGACATTCCAGAAGCACTAGACATAGATTTATTTAATGAAAAATTAACTAGTCTAATAAAAGGAGAAGAAACACTTCTTCCAACATATAACTTCTTAACTGGAGAAAAAGAATACAAACATGCTCCAGTCTCATTAAAAAATAGAGATTTAATCATAGTTGAAGGAATACATACATTAAACGAAATGTTAACAAGTAAAATAGATAGAAAAAATAAATTAAAAATATATATAAGTCCATTCACACCATTAGATTTAGATAGACACAATCATGTATCAACTGTTGACTTAAGATTAATTAGAAGATTAGTAAGAGACTATAGAACAAGAGGTTATAATGCAGAAGAAACATTAAAAAATTGGCGTGTGGTACGTCGTAGTGAAGAAAAATACATATTCCCATATCAAAAAGAAGCAGATATAGTACTAAATACTGCTTTAATATATGAACTTGGAGTATTAAAAACATATGCTGTACCAATACTATTTAGTGTAAGTTATCATAGTGAATACTATTCTGAAGCATTAAGAATAATTAACTTCTTAAAATCATTCTTAAACATATCAGATAGTATGCTACCTGAAACTGCATTATTAAGAGAATTTGTTGGTGGAGGATATTTTGAATAAGGAGGAAAAAAATGATAAAAGTTGCAATTAATGGTTTTGGTAGAATTGGTAGATGTGCCTTAAGGCAAATAAGTAAAAGAAAAGATATGGAAGTAGTCGCTATTAACGATTTAACTGATCCATTACAATTAGCATATCTATATAAGTATGATTCAGTTCATAGAATGTTAGACGAAAAAGTAGCAAGTGTAGATGATGGTATAGAAGTAAACGGTAAAAAAATAAAAGTATTTAGTGAAAGTGACCCATCAAAACTACCATGGAAAGACTTAAAAGTAGATATAGTATTAGAATGTACTGGAGTATTTACTACTAAAGAGAAGTCTAGTCTTCATATAAATGCAGGAGCAAAGAAAGTAATAATAAGTGCACCAGCTAAAGACGAGTGTAAAACTATAGTTTATGGGGTAAACGAAAGTATTTTAGACAAAAAAGACCAAGTTATATCTTCCTCATCTTGTACAACAAACTGTCTAGCACCAGTATTAAATTTACTTCATAAATGTTTCATAATCGAAAGTGGTTCTATGATAACTGTTCATGCAATGACTAACGACCAAGAAACATTAGATATACCACATAAAAAAGGTATTGAAAGTCGTCGTGGAAGAGCAGCTTCATTAAATATAGTACCGACTTCAACAGGAGCAGCTTCATCCATTGGAAAAGTAATTCCTGAGTTAGATGGAAAATTATCTGGAATTGCATATCGTGTTCCAGTTGGAGATGGTTCATTAATAGATTTAACTTTAAATGTTAAAAAGAAAGTTACTTCAAGTGTAATAAATGATATGTTTAAAAATAATAAAAGTGAAGTAATAAAAATAGTTAACATTCCACTAGTTAGTAGTGATATAATAGGTTCCACTGAAGGTGCCTTAGTAGATGGACTATTAACTAAAGTAGTTGAAAAAGAAACTGGTTCACTAATAAAAGTTTCAGCATGGTACGATAACGAATGGGGCTATACTGCTCAAATGTTAAGAGTTGCTGAATACTGGTGTAAAAAACGTTAAAAATGCACAGAAAATCTGTGCTTTTTGTCTGCATTTTGGTATTTAGGTGTGAAATTGACCCCAAAAAAGTCCAAAACAGGTGTGAAAAAGCACTGAAAAAACACCAAATTAGGTGTAAAATTACATGTAAAAAACATTAAATCACGTGCAAAACATTGATTTTTCCCAGAAAATAAGATAAAATATAGGTATAAAAGAAAGAGTGATAATATGGAAAGATTTAAAAGAAAAATAGACTCATATTTACTTGAATGGAAAGAAAGTAAATATAAAATGCCATTAATAGTAAGTGGAGCAAGACAAATTGGTAAAACAAATGCTATAAGAAACTTTGGAACTCAAAACTACAAATATTTTATTGAAATAAACTTTATTGAAGAAAACTTTTATAAAGATATATTTGACGAAGGTTACAAAGTTGATAATATTTTAAAAAGAATACTTTACCATAGTCCACTACTTAATTATGAACCAGGCGAAACATTAATATTTTTTGACGAAATACAAAAATGCCCAAACTGTGCAACATCTTTAAAATTCTTTAGAGAAGATGGAAGATTTGATGTTATCTGTAGTGGTTCATTAATGGGATTAAATTACAAAGAAATTGAGTCCAACAGTGTGGGAAACAAAACAGATTACATAATGAGAAGTATGGACTTTGAAGAGTTTTTATGGGCTAAAGGATACACTAATAAACAAATTGATGATATGTATTCATACATGAAAGAATTAAAACCACTTCCTGAAAGTTTATACAATATATTTCTAAACCTATTTAAAGAATACATGGTTGTAGGTGGAATGCCACTTGTTGTAAAAAACTTTATTGAAGAAGGAACTTACAAAAACGTACTCACTCTTCAAAGACAAATATTACTTGACTATGAAGAAGATATAACTAAATATGCTGGTGGCCTAGATAAAGCAAAAATACTAAATGTATATAGAAAAATACCAGCCTTTCTAGGAGAAGAAAATAAAAGATTTCAAATAACAAAAATTGCTGTAAATGCAAAAAATAGAGACTATATTGGTGTAGTAGAATGGTTAAAAAATGCTGGAATAATTAATATATGCTATCAACTCACTAATTTGAGTTTGCCCCTAAAAGGAAATTACAACCCAAGTCAATATAAACTTTACTTTGGAGATAGTGGCTTATTAATAGCCTCACTAGATGACGAAAGCCAAACTGATTTAAGAGAAAACAATAACTTTAATACTTGTAAAGGTGCCATTTACGAAAATATAGTAGCAGATATGCTTGCTTCTAGTAATTATGAATTATTCTATTATAGAAACACAAAAAGCACTATTGAAATGGATTTCTTTATAAGAGACAACAACTCACTAGTGCCAGTGGAAGTAAAAGCAAATGATAATAGTACACCATCACTAAACAAACTAATTGATAAATCCACATATAAAGATATAAAATATGGAATTAAACTTTGTAATAAAAACATAGGCTTTAATGAAAAATTCTATACATTTCCATATTTTCTAACATTTTTGTTAAAAAGATATATCACTGAAACAAAAAACGGTAATAATGAATAACCGTTTTTTTGTAAACAAATATGTACATTTTCAAATTTTTAATAAGCCATTTAAGAAAATAGGTGTATAATAATTATAAGGTGGTAAAATGAAAACAATAAAAGATATTGATGTAGCAAATAAAAAAGTAATTGTAAGAGTTGACTATAACGTACCAATAATAAATGGTAGAATATTAGATAACAATAGAATAGTTGCCTCTTTAGAAACAATAAATTATCTATTAAGTAAAAATGCTAAAATAATACTTATGTCTCACTTGGGAAAAATAAAAACAAAAAGTGATTTAGAAGCAAACTCTTTAAAACCAGTTAGAGATGAACTAAGTATATTACTTCATAAAGACATAAAATTTTCTAGCACTTTAAAAGGTAAAGAACTAGATGATTTAGTAAATAATTTAAATCCAGGTGATATATTACTACTTGAAAATACAAGATACATGGACTATCCAGATAAATTAGAAAGTAATTGTGACATAGAATTATCAAAATATTGGGCTAGCCTAGGAGACGTATATATATTAGATGCCTTTGCTTCTTCACATAGAAGACATGCTTCCACTGTAGGTATACCTTCATACTTACCACATGCAGTAGGTTTTCTAGTGGAAAGAGAATTAAAAGAATTAAATGAAATAAAAAAAGAAAACAAAACTCTTTTATTAGGTGGTGCAAAAGTAGACGATAAATTGTCTCTTATCGAATACTTACTTCCAACTTCAGACAAAATATTAGTAGGTGGAAGAATGTGTGCAACATTCATAAAAAGTGAAGGCTATGAAGTAGGTAAAACTGAAACTAATGATGCACTTCTAGATAAATGTAAAGAATTACTAAAAACTAATAAAATAATATTTCCAATTGATGTAGTAACAGAAAATGGAATAAAAGAGTTAGATAAAATAACAAAAGAAGAAACAATTTATGATATAGGTAGTGAAACCATAGAAATGTATGAAAGAGTACTTAAAAATAAAGTATTAATTTTAATAAATGGTACTATGGGAATGTACGAAAATCCTTCATATGAAAATGGAACAAAAGAATTATATGAGTTTTTAAAACAAGAAAAGAAAAAAGTTGTAGTATGTGGAGGAGATGGTGCCTCATCTAGTAAAAAATATAATTTTAATCCATACTATATTTCAACTGGTGGTGGTGCTTCCCTAAACTACCTAAGCGGAATAGAATTACCTGCACTTAAAATTATGGAGGACTAATGAAACTAATAATATTAAACCATAAAAGTTATTTAGGAATAAAAGAACTAGAAAAATACAAAAAAGAGATAGAAAAACTAAAAACTGGAACAAACATAGTACTATTTCCTAACATTTTATACTTATCAATATTTAAAGACTCAAAACTAAACATAGGAAGTCAAAACTTTTATAGTTATAACTATGGCTCATACACTGGAGAAATATCTTTAGCTAGCTTAAAAGAACTAAACGTAACATACACATTAATCGGACACCCTGAAAGAATAATATTACATCTTGATACTTATGAGCAAATAAAAGACAAACTATATAAAAGCCTAAACAGTAACTTCAAAACAATTTTATGTATAGGAAGTACTAACAGCTTAAAAATGATAAAAAAAGAATTAAAGTATTATTTAAAAGGAATAGAAGAAAAATCCCTTGATAATTTAATACTAGCCTATGAACCAATTGACAAAATAGAAAACGCTATAGTTAATTTAGAAGAAATCACACTTGTTATAAATTACATTAAGTCATACACAAAAAAACACTTAAACAAAGAAATTCCAGTAATTTATGGTGGTTCAGTTGATAAAGAAAACATAAAAGAAATACTTTCCTTAACAGATGGAGTATTAATTGGAAAAATAAGTACAGATATTAACATAACTAAAGAAATTATAAAAAGTCTAGAAAACTAGATTTTTTTCATTTAAAACAAAACTTATTCACTTAAAACCAATTAGACAATTTCAAAACGTTTTTATTTTATAATGAAACCATAATAAAAAGGAGAAATTATGAAGAAAAAAGTATTGGTAGTAGATGATAATAAAGGAATGGTTGGTTTATTCAAAGAATATTTTATGGATAGTAAAACAATTGAAATAACTGATGTTGCATATAATGGAGAAGAAGGATGGGAAAAAATAAAGAATAATACATATGACTGTATTTTATTAGACCTAATTATGCCCAAAAAAGATGGAATATATGTACTAGAACAAATAAAAGAAAATAATCTTAATTTAAACATAATTGTAGAAACAAGTTATAACGAACAAGAAACAATAAGAAATGTAAGTGAGTATGGAGTAAAATACTTTGTACTAAAACCATTTGAATTAGAAGACTTAGAAAAGAAAATATTATCAGTAACAAATAAACAAGAAAAAAGATATGGTTCAATTAACTTAGTAGAAAAGAATTTACAACTTTCTGTAACAAAAATATTACATGACCTAGGAATACCTTCAAATATAAAAGGATATTCTTACATTAGAGATGCAATAACATTAGTATACAATAATCCAGAATTAATTGGAGGAATAACAAAAGAATTATATCCTGAAATTGGTAAAAAATACAATATAAGTATAACTAGGGTAGAAAGATCTATTCGTCATGCAATTGAAGTATCATGGAATCGTGGAGACTGGGACTTAATGGAAGAGATATTTGGTCACTCAGTAGACATAGATAAAGCAAAACCAACCAACAGCGAATTCATTGTAACAATTGCTGACAAATTAAAACTTGATACATTAAAAATAAATAGTTAGTCTTAATTAGTCACATAAGTGGCTTTTTTACTTTAAAAATACTTGAACTTGTGCTAAAATACTATTAGTAGGTGAAAGAATGAAAAAAGTATTACTATTAATATTAGATGGTTATGGAATAAACAAAAGTGAATTTGGAAATGCAATAAAAGCAGCAAAAACTCCAGTCATGGATAAATTGCTAGCAGTATATCCTCATACAGAATTAGAAGCATCTGGTGAGTATGTTGGCCTTCCAAAAGGACAAATGGGTAACTCAGAAGTTGGTCACATGACTATAGGAAGTGGAAGAGTAACATTACAACCACTAACATACATTAACGAAAAAATAAAGAACAAAGAGTTTTTTGATAATGAATTATTAAATGAAACAATGTCATTTGTAAAAGAAAATAACAGCACTCTTCATTTAATTGGACTTTTATCAAATGGAGGAGTACATTCAAGTATTAATCACTTTTATGCAGTACTTGCAATGTGTAAACTAAAAGGTGTAAAAAACGTTGTATTTCATGTAATAACAGATGGAAGAGATACTAATAGAGAAAGTGGTATAAACTTTGTAACAGAATTTATGGACAAAGCAGAAAAATTAGGTATAGGTAAACTTGCAACAATATGTGGTAGGTACTATGCAATGGATAGAGATAATAGATGGGAAAGAATAAAAAAAGCCTATAATGCAATAGTATATGAGTCAGGTAATATATTTCCAAACTTTAAAGTATGTTTTAATGAACACTATAAAAGAGAAATAACTGATGAATTTATTAATCCTAGTATAATCACCTCAGGGTGTACTATTCATGAAAATGATGCTGTACTATTTATGAATTTTCGTCCAGAAAGAATGACTGAAATAATAGATGCACTAACTAATAAATCTTTTAAAATGTTTAAAACTAAACAGTTTGAAAATGTAAAATTTGTATCATTATTTAATATTAATAAAAATATTCCATATGCATTTGATATAGAAAGACCAAAAAACACATTAGGTGAGTACTTAATGGAATTAGATTACACACAGGCAAGAATAGCAGAAACAGAAAAATATGCTCATGTAACTCATTTCTTTGATGGAACAAGAGACATAAATGATAAAAGAATACAAAAATTCTTAGTACCAAGTCCTAGTGTTCCAACATATGACATGAAACCAGAAATGAGTGTAGGAGAAGTAACAGAAACAGTATTAAAACAAATGGAAGAAGACTATGATTTTATATTAGTTAACTTTGCAAATCCAGATATGGTTGGACACACAGGTAACTTTGAAAGAGTAGTAGATGCAATAGAAATATGTGACTTCTGTTTAGGAAAAATATATGAAAAAGCAAAAGAATATTTCTATGAATTAATAATAACTGCAGACCATGGAAATGCAGAAAAAATGTTAAATAGAGATAAAACTCCAATAACAAGTCATACTACTAGTAAAGTACCATTTATAATTTGTGATGAAGAAATAAAATTAAAAGAAGGTGGTTCACTAAGTGACATTGCACCAACTATTACAGACATTTATGAAATAAAAAAACCAGATGTAATGACTGGTTCTAGCCTAATAATAAAAGATGAAGAAATCAAATAACTTCATCTTTTTGCTATTTACTATTTTCTTTAAAAGAATAATAGTGTATAATTTTTAATGAGGAGATGACAATATGAATAAATTTTACATAACAACACCTATATACTATCCAAGTGGTAAATTTCATATAGGTACAGCCTATACAACAATACTTGCAGATGTACTAGCAAGATATAATCGTCAAAAAGGTAGAGATGTATACTTTTTAACTGGATTAGATGAACATGGAGAAAAAATACAAAAAAAGAGTGAAGCACTAGGTATAACACCACAAGAATACACTGATAAAATGGCATCTATGACCACAGAATTATGGAGTTATCTAAACATTAGTAATACAGGTTTTATAAGAACAACTAATAAAACTCATATGCAAAGTGTTCAAAAATGTTTTGAAATTCTTTATAATCAAGGCGATATATATTTAGGAAAATATAAAGGTAAATATTGTGTCCCATGCGAAACATTTTATACAGAAAGCCAACTAGTAAATGGTTTATGTCCAAGTTGTATGAGAGAAGTAAAAGAAGTTGAAGAAGAAACTTATTTCTTTAATATGAAAAAATATGAAAATAGATTAAAAGAATTTTATAAAGAAAATCCTGACTTTTTAGTACCAGTAACTAAGAAAAATGAAATAATGAATAGTTTTATTAATGTAGGTATAGAAGATTTATGCATTTCTAGAACAACATTTGACTGGGGAATACCTGTACCAAATGATCCTAAACATGTAATGTATGTATGGCTTGACGCTTTACTAAACTATGTAACTGCACTTGGTTATATGACTGAAGATGATACATTATTTAAAAAGTATTGGCCAGCAGATATACAAATAATAGGAAAAGATATACTTAGATTCCATGCAATTTATTGGCCTATATTCTTAATGGCTTTAAATTTACCATTACCAAAAAAACTATTTGTACATGACTTTATTATGATGAAAGATGGTAAAATGAGTAAAAGTAAAGGAAATACAATATACCCTGATACTTTAGCTAAAGAATATGGAGTAGATTCGGTAAGATATACTATTTTAAGAAGTTTACCATATGGTCAAGATGGAGAATTCACACCTAGTTTCTTTATAGAAAAATATAATACAGAATTATGTAATGATTTAGGAAACTTAGTTAATAGATCAATTGCAATGATAAATAAGTATTTTAATGGTTTTATTACTAAAACTAATATAAAAACAGATTTTGATGATACACTTGATAATTATATAAATGATGAAATAAATCTTTATGAAAAAGAAATAGAAAGTATTAATATACAAAATGCTATAAGTCATATAATGAATATAGTTTCAAGAACAAATAAATATATTGACGAAACAACTCCTTGGGTATTAGCAAAAGAAGAAAAAACAGATCTTTTAAATCAAGTTATGTATAATTTATTTAATACAATAAGAAAAATAGGTATATTATTATATCCATTTATACCAGATACAAGTAATAAAATATTAGAACAATTAAATATACATGATGAAAATTTAACTTCATATAATAGTTTAAAAACTACATTAGATTTAACAGGTAATAAAGTAGAAGAAAAAGTTTCACCTTTATTCCAAAGATTAGATGCTAAAAAAGAAGAAGAAAAACTTATTGAACTTATGAAAACAGATAATGAAAAATAGCCTTGGCTATTTTTTTAATATATCTAATACATGACTACTTGTCCCTAAAAACTCATACTTTTCACAAATACTAAAGTGATATTTTAGGTATAGATTAAACTCCTTTTCATCCAAACTATTAATCTCTCTTCTAAAATAATCAGTAAGCCCGTCTTGACTAATAATCTTTTCCCTAACTAAATTACATTCATTCTTTAACTTATCTATTTCTTTCATTGTAACAAAACTATATAAATCATTTTTCTTACTCAAAACATGAAACTCTTCGTTAACACTTTTCTTTTCAAAAGCTACTTTTATATTCTTATCAATAAATCCATGTTTCATAATAGCATAATCATTCATATAATAACTAATAAAAATATAACCATTATCTTTAACAACTCTTTTAGCTTCATTTAAAGCTTTCACTTTATCTTCAAAACTAATCAAATGATACATTGGTCCAAATAAGATAACTACATCAAAACTATTACTTTCGAAACGACTTAAATCTATCGCATTCCCTAAATAACTCTTAACACTAGGACAATTTTTTTCTATCATTCTTAAATTATGTTTAACTAACTCAACTGCTGTCACGTCATACCCTAAGTTACTAAAGTACATACAATACCTTCCAGTACCTGCACCCACATCCAGTATCTTCGCATTTTTAAAATTACTTAAATACATATTAATATACTTTATAGCAGTCTCAAACTCAACTATCCCATGTCTTCTACTAAGCCTTTTATCTTCATTAAATTTATTATAATATTTAACTAGTTCTCTTTCATTCATTTTTCTTCACCTACACTATAATAACAAATTTCAAAAAAATATAGAAGAAAAAAGTTGAAATTTTAAGAAAAAGTGGTAAAATTATATTCAGTTAAATGTTTTGATTAGGACACGACTAATAATAATTATTTACAAAAGCGAATTGTATATGGTGTAAGACAATTAAATAACTTATTAGTTACTACCTATGAACAGGACTCGAAAGATGTTCCCGGGGAAAACCTCGTTATTTAAATAAAGTTAAAAATGGATGGTACCGTGTCAAGCACTCCTTTAAAAGGGTGCTTTTTCATTTAACAAAAAGAAAGGAAGATAAAAATGATAAACATTAAAGAAAACGAAAAACTAAGTGTAATGAACCACTCATGTGCCCATTTATTAGCGCAAGCGGTGCAGCATTTATACCCAAATGCTAAGTTCTGGGTAGGACCAGTTATTGAAGAAGGATTTTACTATGACATTGATTTAGGTGACACTGTAATAAAAGAAGAAGACCTAGAAAAAATAGAAAAAGAAATGAAGAAAATTGCTAAAGACGGAAAACGTATAGTAAGACATGAACTTACAAAAGAAGAAGCTTTAGAAAGATTTAAGAATGATCCATACAAGATAGACTTAATTAGTAGAATGGATGAAAATAGTACTGTAATAAGTTGCTATACACAAGGAGACTTCACTGACCTTTGTAGGGGTCCTCACGTTGAAACAGTAAAAGAACTAAAATACTTTAAACTTCTAAAAGTAAGTGGAGCATACTGGAAGGGTGACGCTAAAAACAAAATGCTTCAAAGAATTTACGGAGTATGCTTTGATAACGAAGAAGATTTAAATAACTATCTTACAGAACTAGCAGAAGCAAAAGAAAGAGACCACAGAAAAATAGGCAAAGATTTATCAATATTCATGACTAGTGACTTAGTTGGAAAAGGAATGCCTTTATGGCTTCCTAATGGTGCTATCATAAGAAAACAACTAGAAAACTATATCTATGAAAAAGAAAGAAAAATGGGATACTTACATGTGTATACACCATGTGTTGGTACAACTGAACTATATAAAACTAGTGGACACTGGGATCACTATAAAGAAAATATGTTCCCAATGATGAAAGTAGACGATGAAGAATTTGTACTTCGTCCAATGAACTGCCCACATCATATGCTAATTTATGCAAATGACTTACACTCTTATAGAGACTTACCAATAAGAATAGGCGAATTTGCAACAGACTTTAGATATGAAGCTTCTGGTGCTGTAAAAGGTCTAGAAAGAGTAAGATGCATGTGTCAAAATGATGCTCACTTATTTGTAACTCCTGAACAAATAAAAGAAGAATTTAAAAAAGTAGTATCACTAATACTTGATGTATATAAAGACTTTGGTTTCAAAAACTATAGTTTTAGACTTTCATTAAGAGACCCTGAAGACAAAGAAAAATATTTTGATGACGATGAGATGTGGAATACTGCAGAAGACAAATTAAGAGAAGTATTAAATGAATATGGATGCTCATACAAAGAAGCAATTGGAGAAGCAGCATTTTATGGCCCTAAACTAGATGTTGAAGTAAAACCAGCAGTAGGACCAGAAGTAACACTTTCTACTTGTCAATTAGACTTCCTACTTCCTAGAAGATTTGACTTATCATATATTGATAAAGATGGTTCAAAGAAAACTCCAGTAGTTATTCACCGCGCTATATTTGGAACATTTGATAGATTCACTGCATTCCTAATGGAAGAAACAAAAGGAGCTTTCCCACTATGGTTATGCCCAACTGAAGTTAATATAATTCCAGTAAACAATGACTACCACTTAGAATATGCAAAAGAAGTTTATAAAGATATAGACGATATGAATATAAGGGTTAACCTAGATGATAGAAACGAAAAACTATCATACAAAATGAGAGAAAGTCAAACAAAGAAAAATCCTATAACTTTAATTTTAGGAGACAAAGAAGTAGAAAGTAATACTATTAGTTATAGAAAATTTGGTAGTACTGAAACATATACTCTACCAAAAGAAATATTTATAAAAACATTAAAAGAAGCTATTAGTGCAAGAAAACAAAACATATAATAATTGTATTAAAAATTGAAAAATGAAGAAAAAGGTGTAACATAAATGGAAAAAAAAGCAAAATCAAATGTAATGGATTTAAATGAACTTAAAGAAATCATGATGCCAAGCCCTGAATTGCAGTTAAGAAAGGCCAAAATTGAAAACAAACTTAGTGAAGAATTAAAAGCTAACAATAAATTATTTGCTATAATTATAAATAAAATTAAAATGTTAAAAAAGTATAGAGTAATAATTACAAGATATTATATATTAGCTATACCAAAAAAGGATTTACATGAAAAAATCAATGTTGTTGTAGCTCACTTTGATAACGTTTATGATACATGCTTTATTAATGAAGAAGGAAAATATTATCTTGGAACATTTGATAATTCAATTGGCATTTATACACTTTTATTGTTAGCTAAACAAGATAAGATAGACAATACAATTTTTGCTTTTACAGACTGTGAAGAAACTAATATGAAAGGAATTAAATCATTATATAAAAGTCTTGATAAAAGATTTAAACAAAAGAAAATTCGTTATTACGTTTTAGATGTAACAGAAGAAGATGTTATTGAAAGTACAACTTTAGAAAATTCTAATTTTCAAATTGAATTTTTAAAAGATATTAAAAGAATAGCCAATAAAAATTGTGGATATGATGAATCGACATTTCTTCTAAACAATACTTCAGCACTAACTTGTAGTATATGTTCTGTACTGAAAATGAGAAATGCAGAAGACTTTTGTCATAATAAAAATGGTAATTATATAAAGAAAGAAAATTTAGAAAAATATTATAATAACATTTGCAAAATATTAGAGAGGTAAAATATGAAAGAAGTAACAGTAATTGAATTAGAAAAACCAAATTCTTATGTATTAACAACACCAGGAGAATTGGTATATCTATTAGATTGTAATAAAAATGAACTACAAAGAGCAGTGACAGAATTAGAAAACGCAAAAAAAGAAATAGTAAAGAACAATACCACTGATTATATGACATCATTAGCGATAATTCCAACTTACAATTGCAATTTAAGGTGTATATATTGCTATGCCAATGGAGGAAGAGAAAATCAAAGTATAGACATTAATACAGTGAAAAAGGTGATTGATTATAAGAGAAAAGAAAAACCAAACGCAAAAACATTAGACTTATATTTAGTTGGTGGTGGGGAGCCATTGTTGAATTTTGATTTAGTAAAAGAAATAGTTAAATACGCTGATTCACAATTTGAAGAAGTCGTCGTAAATGTGGTTACAAATGGGACTGGAACAAAAGAAGTTATGGATTGGTTAATAGATAGAAAGGCTAATATTAGAGTGTCATTTGATAGCGTAAATCAAGCTAAACAAAGGCCATTTAGTTCTGGAGCGAATTCGCATGACATCGTTATAGATAATATTAAATATTTAATTTCACATGATGCTAATGTAATGGTTCAATGTATCATAACTTCCAATTCAGTAAACAAAATGCAAGAAATAGTAAAAGAATTAGAATATAATAATGTAAAAGTAGTTAAATTTGAACCATGTTTAATGACAGATGTTTCACGAGGTGAAAAAAACTTACAACCAGACCCTAAATTATTTGCAGAAAAATTAGTGGAAATCATTGAGTACGTTGCAAATAACAATATTGATTTGATGATAGATACTGGATATTTTTCCAAACCTATGGATGGTTATTATTGTGGTATGGCAGATGGAAATTTTACAATAACTCCCGAAAATATGATAACATCGTGTGTAGAGGTAAGTAGAAAGAGTGAACCATACTCTGATAAAGTTATGATTGGAAAAATAGAAAACTCTGTAATGCTAAACAATGATAACATAAATTTCTTGAAAAAATTACATTATAAAAACCAATGTGGTGGTTGCTGTAAATGTGAATTCAGATTTATTTGCTTAGGAGGCTGTCCAATGGCAAATATTTGGCAAAATGGATTGCCTTTAACAAAATCTCAATTTACGTGTATAGTTGAACATATATTTTTGCCAAAAATACTGACAAAAATGATAGAAAATGATAAAATAATAAATGTAATGTGCGAAGAGCCATTAATAAGTTTTGAGTAAGGTAGGTGAGAAACGTGAAAAAAGTGGTGTTAAAGTGGAAACCTAAAATGGTGGTTTCAAAATCACATCCGGGTTGTTGCACACAAAACGGTGGATGCGGAAAAAAACATGGATAGAATTATTCTATCCATGTTTTGAAAGGAAAAGTGAAAATGACAAGATTAGATATAGAATTAGTAAATAGACAAATTTGTGAAACTAGGAGTAAAGCACAAATGGAAATAAAAAACTCTAACATTTTAGTAAATGGAAAAACAATTACAAAGCCGGCCTTTGATGTAGAAAGTACAGACATTATTACTCTAAACCATGAAGTACTTGAGTATGTTTCAAGAGGTGGACTAAAGTTAGAAAAAGCATTAAATGACTTCAATATAGACTTAACTAATAAAACAATGCTAGATATTGGCTCATCTACTGGAGGTTTTACTGACTGTGCATTAAAACATAATATAAAAGAAGTGATTTGTGTTGATGTAGGAAGTAACCAATTAGATAAAAGTCTTAGAAAGAACGAAAAAGTACATGTATTTGAAAATACTGATATAAGAAATTTTGACAATCTTCTTTTATCAACAGTAAACTTAATAACAATAGATATTTCGTTTATCAGTGTAACAAAAATTATAAATAAATTGAGTACTATAAATGCAAAGGAAATAATCTGTCTAATAAAACCACAATTTGAATGTGGAAAAACTATTGCTGATAAATATAAAGGAATAGTACTTGATAAAGAAGTTCATGAAAATGTAATAAAAAATGTTGTTAACGCCTTTAAAGAAATAAACTACAACTTAAAAAACATTACATTTAGTCCAGTAAAAGGTGGAAATGGAAATATAGAATACTTGGCATACTTTACAAATGAAGAAATTAATAGCACCATTAATTTTAAAGATTTGGTTAGTACCACATTTAAAACTATGAAGTAATTAACAAGGTTCAGAGTCTCAACATTGAGACTTTTTAATTATTTAATAAATTATTTGTGTTATATTTTAAAACTATTGATAGGTTGTATAAAAATAGCATTAGATTTATTTGTATCATTACAATGATATAAAACAATTATTTACCTTAAAAGATCAATGGGTTTTATAATCTTACTATAGATAAATCTACTATATTGTAGTATAATACAAGAAAAAGAGAGGGATTAATAATTTAATATTTAGATATTTATGATGAAAACAAAAAGAAAACAGGAAAAATTATAGTAAGGGGAGTAAAACCAGAAGAAAATGAACATATTTTATTATCAATAATTTTTATTAAAAACAGTGAAGGAAAATACTTAATTCAAAAAACATCAAAAGAAAAAGGAGGACATTATAGTTCTACTGGAGGACATGTTGGAAGTAATGAAGACTCTAAAACAACAATACTAAGAGAATTAAAAGAAGAATTAGGCCTAACAGTTAATAGTGATGAAATCAAATATATTGGAGACATTTTACTAGGAATTCCCATTGCAGACGTCTACTATTTAGAAAAAGACATTAATTTAAAAGATTTAAAATTACAAAAAGAAGAAGTTAGTGAAGCTTCATATATGACTAAAGATGAAATTCTAAATTTAATTGACAATGAAAACTTTACTAAGTCACATGGTAAAATACTAAAAAAATTTTTTTAAAACTATCATTAAGGAGAATACTATGAAATATTTAGGAAGTCAAATATTAGAAACTGAAAGAACTTTATTAAGACCAACTATAGAAACAGACTTATATATTTTATGGAAAATATTAGGTAATAAAGAAGTATCAAAATACTATTTAGTAGGTAAATATAACACAAATTGGTTAGATGAAAAGAAGTGGCAATATAAAAAACTAGAACGAGCCCTTAATAAAGATGTATTTCAGTGGACAATATTATTAAAAGAAACTAATGAACCTATTGGACAAATATGTTGTCAAAGCATTTTAGAAAAGCCAGACTACATAAGAGATTTAGGTTGGTTTATAGATAAACCTTTCCAAGGAAAGGGTATAGGTACAGAAGTATCTAAAAAAGTAGTAGACTACATGTTTAAAGAAGTAGGAATTAACAAAATAGAAACATGTGCAGCCATAACTAACCCAGCTTCATGGCGTCTTATGGAAAAGATGAATTTTAATAAAACAGATAAAACAGTTAAAATAAAATATACATTTTTAGAAAATGAAGAAGAATGTATTTGTTATGAAATCACAAGAGACGAATATTTAGAATATTCAAAGTCAATTTATAAAAATAAGAAAATTAAAGAAATTTAATAAATTTCAACTTATTTCAAAAAACAATTTGTTCTTTAATAACGATAATATATGTATCAAAAGACAAAACAATAAAACAAGAAGCTTCAAAATATCTAAGAGACTTAGTATCCAATATGATAAATATGTTAAACACAAAAAAGTTTACGAACTAAGATTTAAATATAGTGATGCTGACGTTTCAGACTTCATGTACAAATGTATAGAATCAAAAGATGATATAATTTGGTTATCAGAAGATATGTTTTTTGTTTTTGGTGATTTAATGATAACGATTATAAAAGAACGAAATTTGCATAATTCCTAAAAGTGTGCTATAATAAGCACACTTTTATTAAATGGGGGAAATTATGGAAAATGTAGTAAGAGAAGATAAAAGACAAAAATTAAATAGAGAAATAACTGGAGTAATACATAAGGACAGAATTTGGGAACAATGGTATGACCAAAAAATATTTGATTACACTTTACCTAAAATGTCTCAAAAAGATTATTTGTTCAAATGTATTGGTGATGATTTAAATCGTATAATGATAAATAATCGTGGTATGAAATCTTTTACTGTAGAAGAATTTTATAACATGGTATTAAAGTATGAAAAAGCATTTAGCAAAATGAATTTAAACAAAGGTGACGTGATTTGCACAATTGGATTAACTACTCCTGAAATGTATGCAATAAAATATTCTGCAACATCACTAGGACTTATTACTTGTAACTTAAATGTATTAGATATGGATGTAACTGATAACGGAGTAAACAGGCTATATAATCAACTAGCAAACGTTAGCCCAAAAATGATTTTTACTCTAGATATTTTAGAAGATAAAATATACAAAGTAATAAATGATGAAAAATTTAACAGTGCTATAAAAGTATCAATGCCACTTACAGCATCTACTCCTAAATATAATCCTGAAAGATTAATATTTAACTTAAAAAATTTAAAAGACTATCTTTCTGGTAAAAAAATAAATTACAAAATGAAACTAGAAGATTTTATAACTCTTGGAAATGATGTGAAACTAGAAGATTTAAACGAAATATATGAAGAAAAACTTCCTTGTAACATTTCATTTACAAGTGGAACAACTGGAATAAATAAAGCGGTATTACTATCTCACGACGCCAATAATGCACTTGCTTTTCAACAACAAGTTGGTAATTTTGGATTTAAAAGAGGCACAAAACACTTGGCATTAGTTCCACCTTTCTTAGCATTCTGGGATGCTGACATAGTACACGCTGCCTTAGTTCAAGGTGCTGAAAACATAATAGAATTATTCCTAGACTATAAAAAAATTCCGAGTTACTTCAAAAAATATGACATTAATCTAGGCATTTGGAGTCAATACTTATGGAGTTCACTTGAAACTCTAAGCGAAAAAGACTTAAAAAGAGTAAAAGAAAACTTATCACTTGCAATTGTAGGTGGTGAAAGATGCGAAATAAATGCAGCCGAAAAATTCTATAACAAAACTGGAGTACTTCAAACAACAGGATTTGGTGCTTCAGAAGTAAATACAACATTCAGTTTTGCACATCCATACTGTAAAAAAATCGGAACATCCGGAATACCAATGCCATACAACAACGTAAAAATAACTGACCCATCACTTAAAGATGTAACATATGGAGTAAATGGAAAACTATTTATCACAGGACCTACACTAATGAACGGTTACTATAAAAGAGAAGACTTAACCAATAAAGCACTATATACTGATGAATCCGGAACAAAATGGTATTACACTGGAGACTATGCAGTAGTCGATAAAGATGGTTGCTTAACTGTATTAGATAGATACAGCGACCCAATAACTATAAAAGTAAATGGTAAAACAGAAGAAGTAAATAAACTAGACATTGTAGAAAAAATAAAAACAAACAGAAACATAAAGAACTGCAAAATGACATTCAATAATGAAAAACTAGTACTTCATTTATCATTAGATGATTTTTATAACATAACTGATGAGGAAAAAATAGAAAGTATACTATCCACAATTAAAGAAAACTTGGAACCTAAGTACTATCCAAACATAATAAATGTACTTGAAGATTTACCTCGTACACAAGTTGGAAAAGTAGATTATAAAACTTTAGAAAAAATGGGTAACGAATTAACAATTGACTTAGACGAAAACACAAAACTAATCATAAAAAAAGAAGAACAAAAAACTAAAAAAATTAAAAGGAAGTAGTTTATATTTCCTTTTTATTATGCTATAATTGTCTCATAGAAGGGTAAGTGGTATGTGTGCAAAATGGTATATTCTTTTCCATTATAAGTTTACTATATTCAGTAATGACTATAATAATATTCTTTAAAAAAGAAAAAAACAAAACATCAGAAAACAAAATATATAGTATGCTCTTAATAACAAATTTAATAGGACTTTTAATAGAAATATTTCCAACAACTTTAGCAATAAGAGGAATAATAAATGTAAGTGAAGGAGTACTAAAACTATTTTTAAAACTAATACTAGTCTATATTTGTAGTTGGACTTTGCTATTTACTTACTATGTAGTAATAGTTTCAATTAAAAACGAAAACACAAAAAATCTACTAAAAAGTATAGGAATTGTAATAGGTTTAACATCAGATGTATTATTCCTAATGTTACCGATAGAATACTACATTAATAATGGGGCAGCTTATTCATACGGAATTGCAGTAGATGTGCTATACGCGATAAGTGGCTCACTAGTCTTATTCTGTGTAATGCTTTTAATCATTAACTTTAGAAGAATAAAAGAAAAATCATATTATCCACTACTGATATTCTTATTTTTAGGTATAATCGTAATAGGAGTACAATATAAATACCCAGAGTTAACTTTAATGTTATCACTTCACACATTTGTAACTTGCTTAATGTACCATACAATAGAAAACCCAGACATGAAACTTATTAACGAACTAGAACTTGCTAAAAGCTCAGCCGAAAAAGCAAATCGTGCTAAAACAGAATTTTTAAGCAGTATGTCTCACGAAATAAGAACACCTCTAAACGCAATTGTAGGTTTATCAGAAATAATAAATAAAACTGACGATGTAAAAGAAATACATGAAGATTCAAAAGATGTAGTAAACGCAAGCTACACACTTCTAGAAATAGTAAATAGTATTCTGGACATAAGTAAAATTGAAGCAGGAAAAATGGAAATAGTAAAAGTTAACTATAATCCTAAAGACGAAATACAAAAACTTACAAAACTACTAGAAACTAGAATAGGCTCAAAAGACTTGAAATTATACGTTGAAATAGATAACAATTTACCTAACGTTTTATATGGAGACTTAAACAAGGTAAAACAAATAATATCTAATTTACTATCAAATGCAATCAAGTATACTGAAAGTGGTCGTGTAGATTTAAAAGTTGTGGTAGAAAACACAGACAAAATATGTAACTTAGAAATAATGGTAAAAGATACAGGTCGCGGTATCAAGGAAGAACAACTTTCCCACTTGTTCACAAAGTTTGATAGACTTGAAGCAGACAAAAACACATCAATTGAAGGAACAGGGCTAGGGCTTGCAATAACAAAAAGTCTTGTAGAAATGCTTGGCGGTACAATAAATGTAGAAAGCACATATGGCGTAGGAAGTGTGTTTACTGTAACAATTCCTGAAGAAATATCTGATGTTATCTTAGAAACTACAGAAACCGAAAGTATTACTAAATATAACGGAGTAACTTCTCTTATTGTAGATGACTCAAAACTAAACCTTAAAGTAGCAGAAAAAATATTATCTGAATATGGTTTAACTAGTGAAAGTGTACTAAGTGGAGATGAGTGTATAGAAAAAATAAAAAGAGGAAACAACTACGATATAATATTTATGGACATAATGATGCCCAATAAAGATGGAGTAGAAACACTTAAAGAACTTAAGTCACTTCCTAACTTTAATACACCAGTAGTCGCATTAACTGCAGACGCAATGGAAGGTCAAAAAGAAGCATATTTATCTGCTGGATTCATTGCATACTTATCAAAACCAATTGACCGTCAAGAACTAGAGTCATTCCTAAAAAAAGAATTAAAAGACAAAGCAACAATTGAAAATAACACAAGTTCTGTCAAAGAAGAAATCAAGCCTGTTGAAAAAGAAAATAATAAAGAAGAATTACTTACTAGTGTTGGACTAGACCTAAAAAAAGCATATGAGTTCTTTATGGACATAGACACTCTTATCCCACAACTAAAAGAATACCTTGCTGAAAGTACAGAAAATAAGCGTGTTATGGAAGAGTCTTATAATAAGAAAGATGACATTAACTACGAAATAGTAGTGCACAAACTAAAAAGTGAAAGTAGAATGCTAGGACTCACTGATTTAGGAGAAATGTTCTATAATCATGAACTAGCTGCTAAAAGAAAAGATTGGGACTATATAAATAAGGAATACACTCCATTAATAAGTGAATATGATAAAGTATTAAATGTACTAGAAAAATTATAGAAAATGCATATTGAAAAATATGTAAATAAATCAAAGAGTTAAACTGTAAACAGAAGAGACTAAATTCTTTTCTGTTTATTTATTTTATCTGCAAAAACTTCCCTGTAAACTTAAAAAAATTAATCAAAAAATCAACTTTTTCCAAAAAAAACACTTGATTTTCATTTAAAGTAGTAGTAAAATCTATATTAATTTATTTTTTGAGGAGAAAGTATGAAGAAGTTAAAAACTATTGAAAATATTATATTTGAAATAATTAACTGCAAACATATTGCTTGCTTAACTTTTTCATGCTGCCACTTCAACAGATTAGGTACGACTAACGACGACTAAGGCTCACGCCGGTCGCCGTTTTTGTTTACCTAAAATTAGGAGGTGTATTATGGAAGTAAAAGATTTGTTAAAAAAATTTAATGAGTATAGTCTAGAAGGTTCAAAAGAAATTCTAACTGCATACAGATATGCTGAAAAATTACATGAAGGTCAATTTAGGCAAAGTGGTGAACCATATATTATGCATCCACTAAATGTTGCATATATACTCGCAGAAATGCATGCAGACAAAGACACGATATGTGCTGGAATCTTACACGATACTTTAGAAGACACAAATATTACTAAAGAAGACATTGCACACTACTTTAATCAAGATGTTGCAAACCTAGTAGATGGTGTAACTAAAATATCTAAAATGAATTTTTCATCAAAACAAGCACAAAACTATGCAAACACTAGAAAAATAATAACAGGTATTACTGAAGATGTAAGAATTATTATTATCAAACTTGCAGACAGACTTCACAACATGAGAACACTTGAATATAAAAGTGAATTCAAGCAAAAAGAAAATTCACTAGAAACAATGGAAATATTTGTCCCTCTCGCATACTACATTGGAGCATACAGAATAAAAAGTGAATTAGAAGACATTAGTCTAAAATATCTAAAACCAGATATGTATGAAAAAATATTAGAAAAAAAGTTAAAAGTAGAAATTAACAGTAAAGACATAATAAATGAAATGCTACACAAAATTGAAACAATATTAAAAGACAAAAACATTCCAAATGAAATAAAAGTCAGAACCAAAAACATATATGGAATATATAAAAAAATGAATGAAGGCCAAAAACTAGTGGACATTCATGACTTAATTGCTTTTAAAATAATGGTAGAAGAAGTAGAAAAATGTTATTTAACTTTGTACCTAATTCACAAAGAATATCCACCAATGAATGAAAAGTTTAAAGACTATATAGCAAATCCAAAAACAAATATGTATAGAAGCTTACATACAACAGTATTTGAACGTCATGGTAGATTAATTCAAACACAAATAAGAACATTTGAAATGGATAAAATTGCTTCATTTGGACTAACAGCATATTGGGATATTGAAAAAAACAAAGCAAGAGATGTAATGCAAAATGACTTAAAAGAAAAATATCAATTCTTTAAATCTTTAACAGAAATAAATTCAATGTTTGGAGATAATCAAGAATTTGTAAGTCAAGTGAAAAAAGAATTATTTGCTGATAAAGTTTATTGTTACACTACTAAAGGAGACATAATAGAACTTCCAAAAGGTTCAACAGTAGTAGACTTTGCTTACAAAATACACACTGATGTAGGTAACACCATGGTTGGAGCATTTGTTAATGAAGAATATGTACCAATTAGTTACGTATTAAAAAATAAAGATAGAGTTAGAATTGTAACAGATGAATTATCTTTTGGACCCAGAGAAGAATGGGAAAAACTTGCAAAAACATGCTCTGCAAAAAAGAAAATAAGGGAATTTAATAGAAACAATTGAGTTTATAGGGAACTCATAAAAAAACTAAGAAGGAGGAGAACGAAAATGAATAAGAATTACATTCCAGAAACATGGAAAGTTCCAAAAACACACTATCTAAAGGCACTGGATTGTGAATGGTACAAAATGCTTGTAAAACTTGAAAATTTGATTTCATTCGAAACGATGAATTTTTATCAAAAGAAGGGAATGACGACGATGCATTTACCAGTTACTACCGGAACAATATCAAGTCCGATGGGAAGAGGAAGCGATTCTTTGCCTGTAAAAGTTAATCATGAAGGTGTGGAAACTTACTTAGCAGATTCTATGCAATTTCTTCTTGAATATGGTTGTCGTTTAACTGATAAAGGTGTATATTATGTCATGCCGTCATTTAGGGGAGAAAAAGCCGATGAACGCCATTTGTGTCAATTCTATCATAGTGAGGCGGAAATAATAGGAAATTTAAATGATGTGATTGACTTAGTTGAAAAGTATATTAAATACATTTCTAAACAAATACTAAAAAAATATGGTTCTGAACTAAAGAGTATGATAGGTGATATATCACACATTGAAAAAATTTCAAATTACAAAGGACATTTTCCAAGAATAACATTTGATGAAGCTATAAAAGAATTGAAAAATAATGATAAGAACATAAAAGAATGTATTTCATATAATGACGGATGGAGAAATATTACGAGTAAAGGTGAACAAGAAATTATGAAACTTCATGATGGAATAGTTTGGATTACAAATTATGATGTATTATCTGTTCCTTTTTATCAAAAAAATGACAGCAACATTAAAGGTACAACCAAAAATGCTGATCTTTTGATGGGAATAGGTGAAACGGTTGGATGTGGGGAAAGACACAAGGACTACAAAGAACTTATAGAATCATTGAGATACCATCAGGTTGAAACAAAAGAATATGAATGGTATATTAACATGGAAAAGTATTATCCGATGCAAACTTCTGGGTTTGGCATGGGTATAGAAAGATACTTAATGTGGGTATTAAAATGTGATGATATTAGAAATATGCAAATATGTTTAAGATTTAATGGCAAAAAATCAATGTTATAAAGAGGATTTGTTATGAAAGAAAAATTAACTTTGATACAAAATGAATATACAACATTTTTAAGAGAAAAGGGTTATAATGAAAATAAACCGGTAAAAATAACTTCTGGAGTAGACAAAAGTGTTGTACTAGTAGGCTCAACTATTAGTGTCTTGAAACCAAAATTGTTAAACAATTCTATTCATAAAAATGGCGAATTCTTATTTCAAAGAGCAATTAGAACACAACCATTAAAAGTGATGACTGTAAATCAGACGAGTGAATGGAGTAGTTACTTCGATGCTACTGGACTTTTAGTTCCACAAAATCTGGGTGAAAAATTAGTATATGATGTGTTGTTTTTCTTAATAAACAAATTAAACCTGTCAAAAGACGACATCATGATTAGAATTAATTGTAATGACACAGATTTAATGGGAATTGTTAAAAATGTAAGGGATATGTGTAATGTTGAAATGAACACAAGAGAAGAAAAATATTACAAACATCGTTACGGTTTAGACGAATACGGAATATATGGAAGAAACTTTAATATAGCACTTAAAGACAAAAAAGCATGTGAATATAAAGATATTGGAAATATAATCATAATAGAAAACCAAAACAAGAAATTCGGTATAGAATGTGCAATTGGAATAAATGCTTTACTAATGAGAATGGAAGGATTAAAAACAAGTATTGAAGCTTCTAGCATATCTGATATAGTTAAATTAAAATCCCCAACACAACATAAATTTGCTGATTGTCTATCAGTTGTTTCACATTTGGCATATGAAAATGTAGAAGGCTTAAAAAAGAGAAATCCAATATATCTTTATAGAAAATATTTAAAGTATTTAGAATATTGGTCAGAAGAATTAAATTTAAAAAGGGAAGATGTAATAGCGATGATCAAAAATTATTTAAAAATGGAATATAATAATTACGATGAAGTTGTAATAGATAATAATCTAAAAAACTTATTAATTAGGAGGTAGATTGAATACGAATAATAAAATGGAAGAAATAGTAAAATATTGTGAACAATACGGATACATATTTCAGGGAAGCGAAATATATGGAGGATTAGCAAATACTTGGGATTATGGTCCTTTAGGAAGCAAATTGAAAAATAATATTAAAGATGCGTGGAGATATCATTTTATACAATGTAGGGATAATGCATTTGAAGTTGATGCAGATATTTTAATGAATCCAAAAGTTTGGGAAGCAAGTGGTCACATTCAAAGTTTTAGTGACCCACTTATAGATTGTAAAAATTGCAACGTTAGACATAGAGCGGATAATTTAATAGAAAATCACAACAAAAATGTGGATGTGGATAAAATGACTCATGAGGAAATGATGGATTATATAAGAACTCATAAAATACCATGTCCAAAGTGTGGTAAAAGTGATTTTACTGATATTAGAAATTTTAATTTAATGTTTAAAACTACGAGAGGAGTAACAAATGAAAAACAAAGTACAATATATTTAAGACCAGAAAATGCACAAGGCGAATACGTAAATTACTTAAATATTTTAAAAAGTATGAGACCAAAAATACCTTTTAGCGTAGGACAAATTGGTAAAGCTTTTAGAAATGAAATAACACCAGGTAATTTTACATTTAGAACAATAGAATTTGAACAAATGGAGTATCAAACATTTTGTAAACCAGGTGAAGATCACGAATTATATGAATATTTTAAAAAATTCGGAATTGATTTTTTCAAAGAATTAGGATTACCAATAGAAAAATTAAGATTCAAAGACCACGAAAAATTAGCACATTATGCAAAAGAAGCATGTGATATAGAGTATTTGTTTCCGTTTGGTTGGGGCGAAATAAATGGTACACACAACAGGACTGATTTTGATTTAAAAAAGCACCAAGAATTTAGTGGAAAAAAACACGAATATTTTGATCAATTATTTAATGAAAAATATATTCCATACATAATTGAGTCAACATATGGATTAGATAGATTAATATTAGCACTTATTTGTGAAGGATATACAAAAGAAATTGAAAATTCTGGAAAAGAAAGATTGGTTTTAAAATTAAAGCCAGAGTTAGCCCCAATTAAAATAAATATATTGCCTTTAGATAAAAAAAATCATAGTGAAATGGCTTTAAAACTATATAGAGAGTTAAGAAAGAAACTTGTTGTTTCATATGATGACAAGGGAAATATAGGTAAAAGATATAAAAATGGTGATGCAATTGGTACACCATTAGCTATCTGTGTAGATGATGATACACTTAATAATAATTACATTACTATCAGGGAACGCGATACTAAAGAACAAATAAGAGTTTCAATTGACCAAGTAGAAAATGCATCAAGGAAATTGTTAAGGAGATGAGATGAAATTAAGAGTAATATCCCCTTCAAAGTCATTATCAATAATAGATAAAAGTGTAATTGATCAAGCAACAAAAAAAATTAAATAGTTTAGGATATGAAGTTTATATAGCTGAAAACGCATTTTGTACTCAAAAATTTTATGAATGTGGTACAATTGAAAAAAGAATTGAAGACATTAATAATGCTTTTAAATCTGATGCTGACATAATTATGACATCAATTGGTGGATATAATTGTAATCAGTTATTACCCCACATAGATTATGATTTGATTAAAAATAATCCAAAAAAGTTATGTGGTTTTTCTGACATAACAGCTCTTTTAAATGCTATATATGCAAAAACGGGAATTATAACATATTATGGCCCTCATTTTTCGAGTTTTGGGATGAAAAAAGGACTAGAGTATACAGTTAGACATTTTATAAATATATTTGACAAAGGTCATGACGAAATTGATAATAGTAAATATTACCGTGATGATTTATGGTTTATAAATCAGGAAAATTACAACAAAAGAATTAATCGAGGCATGGTAGTTTTGAATTCAGGAGAAGCAGAAGGTACTATATTGGGAGGCAATTTGTGTACATTCAACTTACTACAGGGAACTGAGTTTATGCCAAATGCAAAAAGCATTATTCTGTTTTTAGAAGATGATTCCGAAAGTGCAGAAAATTTTTTGTTAGAATTTGATAGAAATTTAGAAAGTCTTATGCAAACCGAGATATGGAATAATGTAACAGCAATAGTTATTGGTAGATGTCAAATAGCTTCAAAAATGACCATTGAAAAATGGAAAAAATTATTTTCAACTAAAAAAAATCTTAAAAACATTCCTATAATCATAAATGCAAATTTTGGGCACACAACTCCAATCGTTACCATACCTATTGGTGGACATGCCATAATAAGTAAAGAAGGAAAAATAAAAATGGAGGGATAAGAAATGATAAAAGATATAATAGACGGACATTCACATATCGCATACGAAAATGAATTTGAAATAGTTGGAAAAAATATAATGATGCCCTTGATTTCGGATATTCAAAAATACAATGAAATAGCATTTAAAAATGGTATTAAAACAGTGTTATTCTCGCCTTGCACATCACCTATAATTACCAATAAGATCAAAAATATTTCAACTATATATAATCTATGGAAATATGAAAATAATAAATTTATATATTTTTGTGAAGTAATAGAAAAAGGAAAAATAATTCAAAAGGATATGATTAAAAATCCATATTATGAAGTAAACAAAAAATTGAAGAAATATTTAGAATCTCTTAAAACAGGATTAGTGACACATTATATTCCGGCAATTAATTTGTATTTTGATACTCCAGAATATTTAGAAGAATTAATATCGCAAAAACCACTTGGTTTAAAGATACATGGAATATCTACTGGTTTATACGATTTAAATAAAATAAATATTGAACTATTAAATATAATATCACACAGCGACATTCCTTTAGTGATTCATACTGATTATTCTAGTAAATCAAATACACCAATTGATATTCTTTATCAAGCAAATGAACCGCGAAAATGGATAAATATACTATTAAAAAACAATATACGTGCTTACTTAACCCACGGATGTAGATTAGATAAAGAAAGTGCAAAAATTATTAATGATAACAAAAATCAATTTCTTGTAGGAATTGGCCCGGATATTTTATTAAATAATGAACCTGAGAGGTTAACTGAAAATTCTGACAATTATTTAAAAGATTTGTTTAAAATATTTAATATCGATTTTTTATCGTTTGATATAGATTATAATTGGAACTACACTGATAGAATTTCATACACGTATGATTGTGAGCAATTAAGCAGAATTAAAAAAATTATAAGTGATGAAAGCGATTTGAAAAAAGTATTAAAAAATAATAGTAAAAGTTTTTTTAAGCTTTGATGAAGGAGGAGCTAGTAAAATGGATAAAGAAAAGGCTTTTTGGGAAGAACAATTAAGAGTTTATAATTCTCTTCCATACAATAATTCAGAAAAATATTATAATTGGCAGCCGGCTAGATTTGCTGGAAATAAAGCAGCAATATTATTAATGAAAAAATATTTAAAAAATATTAAAACAAGTTGTGAAATAGGTGCTGGCTCATGTGCTTTTAGTTTTTCACTTCATAATGAGTTTTCAGATTTGAGTTTAAATGCAGTAGATATATCAAAAAGTGCAGTTGAATATGGTAACCTAATAGCGGATGATATGAATATTAAAATTAATTATCGACAACAAAATCTTTTTGAAATTAAAACTAAATATGATCTCGTTTTAAGCTTGGGTGTAATTGAACATTATAAAGAAGAAGAAAGATTGAAATTTATAAGAAAGTGTTATGAAATTAGCAACAAGTATATTATAATTGCTATTCCGAATCAAGAATCAATATTTTTTAAAAACTATGTAGCATGGAGCGAAAGAAAAAGTAAAAAATATGAAGAAAAACATGAAAAATTTAATATTAACGACTTGTTATATTTAATAGAAAATAATGGATTTAAAATACTAATAAATGATGGGTTCCAAGTTTTTTTATCAGAAAGTAAATTCTTGAGTGAGGAAACAAAACAAAATGAAAAAATTATTTCAATATTAAAAAAAGGTTTATATGAGAATAATAGAGAATTGGCTATGAAGTTTCCCTACATTGATTTTAAAAAAGAAAATATAGATAGCATAGCAATAACTGAAAATAAGTTAACGAGAAAGGATAGAATTCAATTATCATTTATGTCATTTATTTTAGCAGAAAAAATACCAAAATAAGGATAAAAGTGAAAGACATGAAAAAACAAAAGACTTGAAAGTTTTTGAGTTTTATAATATAATATAAATATGTAAACGAAGACGGGCCTTGGAAAGCCTAACAGTTATGTATTCTAAAGAGGGATCTATTAAGATAATTAGAGTGGAACCGCGGGATTTTTATCTCGTCTCTAAAACTTATTAGTTTCCTCTTTTATTTTAAAGGAGGAATGAAAAAATGGAAGAAATAACTATGAAAGATATGGTAAATATCTCAAAACAATACGGTTTTATTTACCAAGGAAGTGAAATATATGGAGGACTTGCAAACACTTGGGATTATGGTCCACTTGGAAGTGTGCTAAAAGACAACATTAAATCAACATGGAAAAAAAGATTTGTCCAAGAAAGAGAAAATGCTTATTTAGTTGATCCAGCAATTTTAATGCACCCAAAAGTATGGGAAGCGAGTGGTCATGTTGAATCATTTAGTGATCCATTAATCGACTGCAAAAATTGTAAGACAAGACACAGAGTAGATAATTTAATTGAAGATTATGATAAAACAATTGATGTTGATAGAATGACAGAAGAAGAAATGATTACATACATTAGAGACAACAAAGTTCCATGTCCAAAATGTGGTAGTCATGATTTTACTGATTTAAGAGATTTCAATTTAATGTTCAAAACAACAAGAGGTGTAGTAGAAGAAAAACAAAGCACAATTTATTTAAGACCAGAAAATGCACAAGGTGAATATGTGAATTATCTAAATGTAAAAAGAACAACTAGATCGAATTTGCCTTTTAGTATAGGTCAAGTAGGTAAAGCATTCAGAAATGAAATAACACCAGGTAATTTCACATTTAGAACAATAGAATTTGAACAAATGGAATATCAAACATTTTGTAAGCCAGGAACAGATTCAGACTTATATAACTACTTTAAAGAATATGCAAAAAAATACTTTATGGATCTTGGCATACCAGAAGAAAAATTAAGATACCATCCACATGAAAAATTAGCACACTATGCAAAAGAAGCATGTGACATTGACTACTTATTTCCATTTGGATGGGGTGAATTAAACGGAACTCACAATAGAACTGATTATGATTTAACTAGACACCAAGAATACTCAGGAGAAAAAATGGACTATATAGACCCAGAAACAAATGAAAAATATATCCCATACATAATAGAATCTACAGTGGGTGCTGATAGATTAACTCTAGCATTATTATTTAACTCATATAATAAAGAAGAATTAAGTGATGGTGAAACAAGAGAATATATGAAATTTCATCCAGCTATTGCACCATATAAAGTAGCGGTTTTACCTCTTATGAAAAAATATCATACTGAAAAAGCAAAAGAATTATTTAACTTATTAAATAAAGAATTTATGGTATCATATGATGAAAGTGGTTCAATTGGTAAAAGATATAGAAGACAAGATATGATGGGAACGCCTTTTGCAGTTACAGTGGATGACAATACACTAAATAATGGTACTGTGACTATAAGAGACAGAGACACAATGGAACAAATAACTTTAAAAGTTGAAGAAATAGCAAATTACATAAATCAAAAAATAAAGTTTTAAAAGTTTACTTTTATCACTAATTATACTAAAATTATAATTAAATGAAGTGATTATATGATAAAGAAAATAGAATCAAACAACAAAATATTTCAAAGTGATGAATTTCAAAAAGACAAATACAAATTTTTCATAATTTTGCAAAATTTAAATAGTGAAAACTTAGAACTTTGTAGCAATGAAAAAATTATGTACTATGTAGAAATGGTAAAGAATGGCCTACATGGATATAGACAAAAGAGAATTTAGATGAAACTTTATTACCAGAAATAGAAAATGCATATTGAAAAATATGTAAATAAATCAAAGCTTTAAACTGTAAACAGAAGAGATTAAATTCTTTTCTGTTTATTTATTTTATCTGCAAAAACTTCCCTGTAAACTTTACAAATAAAAATAATAAAAAAACACTTGATTTTTACATAAAAATGTCATATAATGATATACGTATGACTGCGGAGAAGCGCAAGGTTGCTGATACACCCGGTTAAGTTGTAAATATTTAATTTAGTATCAGGTAATTTGTGTGGAGCGAGTCTATTTGAAATAGGCGAAGGAGGGTAATTTATGGCAAAAGAGAAAGTTCGTATCAGATTAAAGGCATATGATCACAGAGTATTAGACCAAGCAGCAAGCAAAATTGTTGATACAGTAAAACGTACTGGTGGCGTTGTTTCTGGACCAGTTCCACTACCAACAGACATCGAAAAAATCACAATTTTAAGAGCTGTTCACAAATACAAAGATTCACGTGAACAATTTGAAATGAGAACACACAAAAGATTAATTGATATCGATAGTCCAAGTAAAGAAACAGTAGATGCATTATCTCACTTAGATTTACCAAGTGGAGTAGATATTGAAATCAAATTATAAGATTTAGTAGGGAGGAAAAATAATGAAAGGAATCTTAGGACGTAAAGTTGGAATGACACAAGTATTCACAACTAACGGATTACTTATACCTGTAACTGTAGTAGAAGTTGAACCAAACGTTATAACTCAAATCAAAACAGTAGAAAAAGATGGGTATAATAGTATTCAATTAGGTGCTTTTACAAAAAGAGAAAAAGTATCTAATAAACCAGAAATGGGACATGTTAAGAAAGCAAATACTACACCTAAGCGCTTCTTAAAAGAAATTAAAGGATTAGACGTAACTAACTATGAAGTTGGTCAAATAATCGGTGTAGACACATTCGAAGTAGGAGAACTAGTAGACGTAACAGGAACTTCTAAAGGTAAAGGTTTCCAAGGAACAATTAAGAGACATAACTTTAGTAGAGGACCTATGGGACATGGTTCACACTATCATAGAGCTGTTGGTTCTCGTGGACCAATGAGACCAATGAGAGTCTTAAAAGGTAAGAAATTACCAGGACATATGGGTAATGAAACAGTAACAATTCAAAACCTAGAAATCATAGCAGTTGATGTAGAAAATAATTGCTTACTAATAAGTGGTAATATACCAGGACCTAAAAAAGGTTATGTAATAGTAAGAACTGCTATTAAAAATGGTGGAAAAGTTGAAGCTAAAGAATTAGTTTCATATGTAGTAGAAGAAGTTATAGAAAATAACGAAGTAGTAACTGAAGAACTAACTGAAACAGTTGAAGCTCCAGTTGCAGAAGAAACTGCTACAGAAACTCCAGAAAAGGAGGATGCTGAATAATGGCTAAATTAGATGTATTAAAACTAAACGGAGAAAAAGCTAGCACTGTTGAATTAAACGATGCTATCTGGAATATCGAAGTAAACGAAATAGTATTAAGTGAAGCAGTAAGATTACAAATGGCTTCATTAAGACAAGGTACACATGATACTAAAGGAAGAAGTGAAGTATCAGGTGGTGGAAAAAAACCTTGGAGACAAAAAGGAACTGGACGTGCTCGTCAAGGTTCAATTAGAGCCCCTCACTGGGTAGGTGGAGGAATCGTTTTTGGACCAACACCAAGAAGTCATAGTTTCAAAATGAATAAAAAAGAAAGAAGACTTGCAATTAAAAGTGCTCTTTCAGATAAATTACAAAATAAAGAAATATGCGTAGTTGATAGTTTAGAATTAACTTCACCTAAAACAAAAGAATTTAATAACACATTAAATACTTTAAACTTAAATGGTAAAACATTAATAGTAACTGATGGAGAAAATGGTAATGTTGTATTAGCTTCAAGAAACATGGCTAACTTACATGTTATTGAACCATCAAGTATTAACGTTTTAGACCTAGTAGGTGCAGATAACTTACTTATCGATGTAGCAAGCGTTAATAAAATAGAGGAGGTGCTTAAATAATGAATATAGAAATAATAAAAGCACCAGTAATAACTGAAAAAACAAATAACTTAGCTAGTGCTAACGTATATGTTTTCAAAGTTGACAAATCTGCTAACAAAACAGAAATTAAACAAGCTATTGAAAACAAATGGAACGTTAAAGTTTTAAGCGTTAACACTACTAATACACAAGCTAGAAAAAGAAGAGTTGGAAAGTACACTGGTTACACAACTCCTTACAAAAAAGCTTATGTAAAACTTAAGGAAGGCTCTACAATAGAGTTTTAGTAGGTGATTATAATGGCAATAAAGAAATTTAAACCAATAACTAACGGAACTAGAAACATGAGTACTTTAGTAAATGAAGAAATCACATCAAGTACTCCTGAAAAAAGTTTATTAAGAAAAGCTAAAAGCAATGCTGGAAGAAACAATCAAGGAAAAATCACTGTAAGACATAGAGGTGGCGGAGTTAAAAGAAAATATCGTGTAATAGATTTCAAAAGAAATAAAGACGGTGTTATCGGGACTGTTACAAGTATCGAATATGATCCAAACAGAAGTGCAAACATTGCATTAATAACTTATGCTGATGGAGAAAAAAGATACATTATCGCACCTTTAAACTTAAAAGTTGGTGATAAAATAGAAAGTGGAGAAAATGTTGATATCAAAGTTGGTAATGCTCTTCCACTTATGAACATTCCAGTTGGTACAGTAGTACACAATGTTGAATTAAATCCTGGTAAAGGTGGACAACTTGCACGTGGTGCTGGTTCAAGTGCACAAATATTAGGTAGAGAAGGAAAATATGTTTTATTAAGACTTAAGTCTGGTGAAACAAGAAAAGTTATGGGAGTATGTCGTGCAACTATAGGAACTGTTGGTAACTTAGATTACGAATTAGTTCATTTAGGAAAAGCAGGAAGAAAAAGACACATGGGATGGAGACCTACTGTACGTGGTAGTGTTATGAACCCTAACGATCACCCTCATGGTGGTGGTGAAGGTAAAGCACCAGTTGGTAGAAAAGGACCTATGACTCCATGGGGTAAACCTGCTCTTGGACTTAAAACTCGTAAAACAAAGAAAGCTAGCGAGAAGTTAATAGTATCTCGTAGAAATAAATAGAAAGGATTTGTGCGTATGTCAAGAAGTTTAAAAAAAGGACCTTTCGTTTTTGATAGATTACTTAAGAAAGTACAAGCTCTAAACGAAAGTGGAAAAAAAGAAGTAATTAAAACTTGGTCACGTAGTTCAACTATATATCCAGATTTCGTAGGACACACATTTGCAGTTCATAATGGAAAAGATTTTATTCCAGTATACGTAACTGAAGACATGGTTGGACACAAACTTGGTGAGTTTGCATTAACTCGTAAGTTTGGTGGACATGCTGGCGATAACAAATAGGAGGGTAAATTATGGAAACTTATGCAATACATAAAGGTGCCATGATCGCACCTAGAAAAGCTAGAATGACACTTGACCTTGTAAGAGGTAAAAGCGTTAAGGAAGCAAGAATGATTTTATTAACAACTAACACTAAAGCTAGTCGTTTAATAAAGAAAGTATTAGATAGTGCTGTTGCAAACGCAGTAAATAATCTAGGGTTAAAAGAAGATGACTTATACGTTGTTGAAACATACATCAACGAAGGAGTCACATTAAAAAGAAGTAAAATCGCATCACGTGGAAGCGTTGACAAACGTGATAAAAGAACAAGTCACATCTTTGTAAAAGTTAGTGACAAGAAGGAGGACTAAGCTATGGGACAAAAGGTAAGTCCAGTCGGACTAAGAATAGGAATCAATAAAGACTGGGAAAGTAAATGGTTCGCATCAAATAAAGATTTCGCTAAATACTTAAATACTGATATGAAAATTCGTAAGTATTTAGAAAAGAATCTTAAAGGTAGCTCAGTCGCAAATATTGTTATTGAAAGAAATAACAAAAGAACTAATGTAATAATCAACACTGCTAAACCTGGTGTAGTAATCGGACGTGGTGGTGAAGGAATTGAAAAGCACAAAAAAGAACTTGCTAAATTAACTGGTGAAGATATTTACATTTCAATAGTAGAAATCAAACAACCAGATTTAAATGCAGCATTAGTTGCAGAACAAATAGCAATGCAAATCGAAAATCGTGCTTCATTCAGAGTAGCGCAAAAGAAAGCTATAAGAAATACAATGAAAGCAGGAGCAAAAGGTATTAAAACTTTAGTATCAGGTCGTTTAAATGGTGCTGAAATAGCAAGAAGCGAAGGATACTCAGAAGGAACTGTACCACTACATACTTTAAGAGCTGATATTGACTATAGTCATAAAGAAGCTAACACAATCTATGGTAAGATAGGTGTTAAAGTATGGATTTACAAAGGAGAAATCCTTCCTGCCAAAGGAAATAAGGGAGGTAATGTAAATGCTAATTCCAAAAAGAACTAAATATAGAAAACCTCACAGAATAAGTTATGAAGGAAAAAGTAAAGGTAAGAATATCTTATCTTACGGAGAATATGGCTTAGTTGCTAAAGAAGGTGCTTATATAACTGCAAGGCAAATAGAAGCAGCTCGTGTAGCTATGACAAGAGAAATGAAAAAGTCTAAAAGAGGTAAAGTATTTATTAACATATTTCCTCATTTAGCTAGAACTAAAAAACCTTTAGAAGTTCGTATGGGAAGTGGTAAAGGTAACGTTGAAGAATGGGTAGCAGTAGTTAAAGAAGGTAAAATTATGTTCGAAATGACAGATGTTACAGAAGAAACAGCTAGAGAAGCTTTCCGTTTAGCTGGTCACAAACTACCTATCAAAACAAAATTCATAAAGAAAGAAAGTGGTGAAACAAATGAAAACTAGTGAAATAAGAAAAATGACAACTGAAGAAATCAATAAGAATATTGTTGAATTAAAAGCTGAATTATGGAATTTACGTTTCAGTAGTGCCACTGGTTCTTTAGATAAACCACACAAAATCAAACAAATGCGTCATGACATCGCTAGATTAAAAACTGTACTTAACGAACGCAAGGAAGATAAGTAGGAGGAACTATGGAAAAGACTAAAGAAACAATAGTTGGAAAAGTAATAAGTACTGGAATGGATAAAACAATAGTTGTTTTAACAGAAACTTATAAAAACCACCCACTATACAAAAAAAGAGTTAAATACTCTAAAAAATATAAAGCACATGATGAAGAAAACAAAGCAAAAGTAGGAGATACTGTTAAAATAGTAGCATGTCGTCCACTTTCAAAAACAAAAAGATATGTATTAGATAGCATTATTGAAGAAGCTATCGTACTTTAAGAAAGGAACGTGAGTATTAATGGTACAACCAGAAAGCCGTTTAAAAGTTGCTGATAACTCTGGAGCAAGAGAAATCTTAGTTATAAGAGTACTTGGTGGCTCATTCGTAAGAAGCGGAAATATTGGAGACGTTGTAGTAGGAACTGTTAAAAAGGCAATACCTAACTCTAACGTTAAAAAGGGAAAAGTCGTAAAGGCTGTAATAGTTAGAACAGTTAAAGGCGTAGAAAGACCAGATGGTTCACACATCAAATTTGATGACAATGCTTGTGTTCTAATTAAAGATGATAAGAGTCCTGTAGGAACACGTGTTCTAGGACCGGTTGCTAGAGAACTTCGTGATAAAGATTTCATGAAAATCGTGTCTCTTGCACCAGAAGTATTATAGGAGGGGTACTAGATGAAAATTAAAGTTGGAGATAAAGTAAGAGTAATTACTGGTTCAAACAAAGGTAAAGAAGGAAAAGTATCAAAAGTTTTAAGAAGCGAATCTAGAGTTATAGTTGAAGGTGTAAACATCGTTAAAAAACACGTTAAACCTAATAGAACTAACGAAACAGGTGGAATTCTTGAAACTGAAGCTCCTATTCATATTTCAAATGTATTTGTTCTTTCTGAAGAAAAGAAAGAAAACAAAAAATCTAAGAAAGAATCTAAATAGGAGGAAATAACATGGAAACATTAAAGAAAAAATATAATGAAGAAATAACTCCTGCTCTTATAGAAAAATTTGGATACACTTCTAAAATGGAAGTTCCAAAACTAGAAAAAATCGTACTTAACATGGGTGTAGGAGATGCAACTACTGATTCTAAATACTTAGATGCTGCTGTTAAAGAATTAACTGTAATCGCTGGACAAAAACCAGTTGTTACAAAAGCTAAAAAATCAATTGCAGGATTTAAATTAAGAGAAGGAAACAAAATTGGTTGCAAAGTTACACTACGTGGAGAAAGAATGTATGTATTCTTAGAAAAACTAATTAACATAGCATTACCTCGTGTACGTGACTTTAGAGGAATCTCAAAAGGAAGTTTTGATGGAAGAGGAAACTATACTTTAGGAATTAAAGAACAACTTATATTCCCAGAAGTAGACTACGATCAAGTAATTAAAACTAGAGGTCTTGATATTGTAATAGTAACAACTGCTAATACAAATGAAGAAGCTTTAGAATTACTAAGTGGTTTTGGTTTACCTTTCAAGAAATAGGAGGTCGAAGTAATGGCAAAAACAAGTAAAAAAGTTAGTCAAAAAAGAGGTAGCAAATTTGCTGTAAGAAATTACACTAGATGCGAAAGATGTGGAAGACCTCACGGAGTATTAAGAAAATTCGGACTATGCCGTATTTGCTTTAGAGAACTAGCTTACAAAGGACAAATACCAGGCGTTAAAAAGTCTAGTTGGTAAGAAGGGAGGACTATAGTAATGAATGATATAATTTCAGATATGCTTACAAGAATGCGTAATGCACTTGCAATGAAATATACAAAAGTTGAAGTACTTGGTTCAAAAATGACAAAAGAAATCGCGACAATATTAACAAATGAAGGATACATTGAAGGATTTGAAGCTGTTAAAGATGGTGCAGCTGAAAAACTAATAATAAATTTAAAATATGGTGCTAAGAAAGAAAAAGTTATAACAGGACTTAAAAGAATCAGCAAACCTGGTTTAAGAGTTTACGTTAAAGCAAACGAAGTACCAAAAGTATTAAATGGTTTAGGAATAGCTATTGTATCTACTTCTAAAGGAATAATGACAGATAAGGAAGCAAGAAAAGAAAACTTAGGTGGAGAAATTCTTGCATACATCTGGTAAGGAGTAATTATGAGTAGAATAGGTAAAAGAATATTAGTTATACCTGAAGGTGTAACAGTTAATGTTAATGATAGTCGTGTATCAGTATCAGGAAAACTTGGTAGTTTAGAACTAGAAGTTAAACCTGGAATTCAAGTATCAGTAGATAATGGTAACGTAACAGTTACAAGAGAAAATGATTCTAAGGAACTAAAACAATTACATGGAACAACAAATGCTAACATCAAAAATATGATAGAAGGTGTAAGTACTGGTTTCAAAAAAGAATTAGAAATCAATGGTGTAGGTTACAGATTCCAAGTAGCCGGAAACACTTTAACAATAAGTGCTGGTTATAGTCATCCAGTTAAAATGGAAGCTCCAAAAGGAATTACAATTGAAGCTCCAAGTCAAACTGAATTAAATATAATGGGATTTGATAAACAAGTAGTTGGAGAGTTCGCAGCACAAGTTCGTAAAGTACGTGGACCAGAACCATATAAAGGTAAAGGTATTAAGTATAAAGACGAATTTATAAGACGTAAAGAAGGAAAGAAAGCTGCATAAGGAGGTAAAGTATGATAAAGAAAGAAAGTAAAAATGTAAATCGTTTAAAAAGACATGCTAGAATAAGAAAAAACTTATCTGGAACAAGCGAAATACCAAGATTAAATGTATTTAGAAGTAATACTAACATCTATGCTCAAATAATCGATGACACAACTGGTAAAACTTTAGTAAGTGCCTCTAGTTTAGATATGAAATTAAAAGGACTAAATGTAGAAGTAGCAAAACAAGTAGGAACTGAAATAGCTAAACGTGCACAAGAAAAAGGTATTACTGAAGTAGTATTTGACCGTGGTGGATATCAATATCATGGAAAAGTCGAATCTTTAGCCAATGCAGCTAGAGAAGCAGGACTTAAATTCTAAAGGAGGACTAAGATGGAAAATAATAAAAAAGATAGAAAAAATGATAGAAATAACAAAAGAGAATTTGTTAAAAAAAGTCCTTACGAGGAAAAAGTAATATCAATTGGACGTGTATCTAAAACAACTAAAGGTGGACGTACAATGAGATTCACAGCAACAGTTGCTGTAGGTGATAGAAAAGGTAAAGTTGGTTTAGGAACAGGAAAAGCTTCAGAAGTTCCAACAGCAATCTCAAAAGCTATTAAGGCTGCTGAAAAAAATGTTATATCAATTAACTTAGTTGAAGGTAGAACATTAAGTCATGAAGCAATTGGTAAATGTGGAGCTGCTAAAGTATTAGTTAAACCTGCTAAAGCCGGAAGTGGTATCATCGCTGGTGGACCAGTTCGTAACGTATTAGAACTTGCTGGTGTAAAAGATATAGTATCTAAATCACTTGGAAGTAATACACAAATAAATACTGCAAAAGCTGCAATGGATGCATTAAAACAACAAAGAAGTGCAAGTCATATTGCAAGTTTACGTGGTAAAACAGTAGAGGAGATTATAGGATAATGAAATTAAATGAATTAAAAATGAATCCTGGATCTACTCAAAAAAGAAAAATAGTAGGTAGAGGACCAGGAAGCGGATTAGGAAAAACAAGTGGTCGTGGTGAAAAAGGTCAAAAAGCTCGTTCTGGAGCAAGTATCAAACCATGGTTTGAAGGTGGACAAACTCCATTATACAAAAGACTTCCAAGAAGAGGATTTAATAACAAAATGTTTACTACAAGATATTCAGTAGTAAATGTAAGTGACCTTAACAGATTTGAAGATAACACAACTGTGACACCAGAAATGTTAAAAGAAGCTGGATTAGTAAAAAAAGAATTAAGTGGAATTAAAATTTTAGGAAGTGGTGAACTAACTAAGAAATTAACAGTAAAAGCTAATTTATTTACAAATACAGCAATTAACAAAATAGAAAGCAATGGTGGAAAAGCAGAGGTGATTTAGATGTTTGCAACATTCAAGCAAATATTTAAGAAAACTAACAAAGACCTAAAAAACAGAATACTTTATACTATAGGTGCATTATTCATTTTCGCATTAGGAAACGCAATAACTGTACCTGGTATGAAAGCTATAACTAGTGATTTAGGATTTCTCGAATTATTAAATGCAATGAGTGGTGGAGGACTTAAACAATTTAGTATATTTGCTCTAGGTGTAATGCCATATATTACTGCATCAATACTACTTCAAGTACTTCAAATGGATTTAATGGGAATAACATATTTCCAAGAATTAAAAGAGATGGGAGAAGAAGGAAGACGTAAAATAAACAAAATTAATAGATACCTTGGTATTGGATTTGCTCTTATAGAAGGTTATATTTATTCAATAATGTTTATGGGGAAAACTGGTACTCCTCTTGAATATGTAGAAATTAGTATTATACTAACTGCAGGAACAGCATTCTTACTTTACTTAGGTGATCAAATAACTAATAAAGGTTTAGGAAATGGAATAAGCTTAATCATTATGGCAGGTATAGTAAACACAATACCAAGTATGATGATTAAAGCATTTAACGAATTAGCTATAAATGGTTCAAATACATTTATAGGCATCATATCATTTATAATATTCGTACTATTATATATTGCTATAATAGTAGGCGTTGTATATGTACAAGAAGCAGAAAGAAGAATACCAATACAATATTCAAATAGAAGTACTGGTACATATAAAGCAAACTCATCATTCTTACCATTAAGAATAAATAGTGCAGGAGTTATGCCAGTAATATTTGCTTCAGCAGTACTAGCAATACCAACAACATTAACTTATATTATAAAGAATGATAGTTTTAAATTATTTGTAGATAAATATTTATCTACAACAACTCCAATAGGTTTTATAGTATATATCTTACTAATAATAGCATTTACTTATGGTTACACATATTTAGCAGCTGTTAATCCAGAAGATTTATCTAAAAACTTAAATAAACAAAATGGTTACATTCCAGGAATAAGACCTGGAACAGAAACTACAAAATATGTATCAAAAGTATTATCTAGAATTACATTTATGGGTGCATTATTTATAGCAGCATTAGCTGCAATACCAATTGTATTCAGTTGGGTATCAAATATGTCAAGTACAGTAACTCTAGGAGGTACAAGTATACTAATTGTAGTAGGAGTATTATTAGAAACATATAAACAACTTGAAAGTTCAGTAGCAAGTCGTGCTTATAGGAGGTAATAAAAATGAACATCATTTGGATTGCTCCACCTGCCGCAGGCAAGGGAACATTTAGTGGTTTATTAAAAGAAAAATATGGTTTTAACCATATAAGTGCTGGTGATGTACTTCGTGAACAAGTCTCTCTTGGTAGTGACATTGGTAAAGAAGTAGAAAGTATTATTGCAAAAGGAGAAATGGTTGATGACAATTTAATGAAACGTCTCATAGAAACAAAATTAAAAAGTCTTGACCTTACTATTCCATTTATGATGGATGGTTATCCTAGAAAAATAAATCAAGCACATGACTACGAAGAAATACTTAGTAGTTTAGGATTAAATGTTGATAAAGTAATATATATTAACATTGATAAAGAAACAGGTTTAAAAAGAGTACTAGGTCGTATATCATGCCCTATATGTAAAAAAACTTATAATGTATTAACAGGTTACAACACACCTAAAAATGGAAAGTTATGTGATAATTGTAACGTAGAATTAATAAGTCGTACAGATGACACAAAAGAATCATATGAAAAAAGATTTGATATATATATGACAGAAACAGCACCAGTAATTGATTACTATCGTAAACAAGGTAAATTAATTACTATAGATGGTACAAAAGAACCTGAAGAAACACTTAAGAGTTTAATAACTCTTCTAGGAGTTAACAATGGTTAGTACTAAAACAGAGAGTGAAATAAATCTTATGAGTTACGCTGGAAAAGTTGCTTATGGATTATTAGAATTAATGTCTAAAGAAATAAAACCCGGCGTAACTACTAAGTATCTTGATGATTTAGCTGAAAAATTTATAAGGAGTAAAGAATGCACACCAGCATGTCTTAATTATGAAGGCTATCCTGCTAGCATATGTACTTCTATAAATGAAGAAGTAGTTCATGGTATTCCAAGTAATAGAACTCTAAAAAATGGTGACATAATCACTATTGATGTAGTAGTAGAATACAAAGGATACATGGCTGATACTGCAAGAACTTACAGTGTGGGGATAGTAAAGAAAGAAATAAATGATTTACTAAAACATACAGAAGAAGCCCTATATAAAGGTTTAAGTGTTATAAAACCAGGAATTGTGTTAAACGAAGTTTGCTCATCAATTGAAAGTGTTGCTAAAAAATATAAATATGGTGTAATTCGTGAACTTACTGGACATGGAATTGGTACAGAAATGCATGAAGATCCATACATTCCAAACTATAGCAGTAAAGAAAATAATCTTATACTAAAAGAAGGAATGACTTTGGCAATTGAGCCAATGTTTAGTTTACACAGTAGAAAAGTATGGATGCTTGAAGATGGTTGGACAATAACTACACAAGATGGTAGCCCTGCCGCACACTTTGAGCACACAATTGTAGTAACCAAAGATGGTTATAAAATTCTAACAGGAGAGTGATTAAATGGCTAAAGATGGATACATTGAAGCAGAAGGAAAAGTACTAGAAATAATCCCAGGAGGGGACTTTAAAGTAAAATTAGAAAACGGTCATATTGTAGAAGCTCGCGTTTCTGGAAAAATGCGTCAAAACCTAATTCGTATTTTTCCAGGTGATACAGTATTACTTGAAATTCCAATATGTGATTTAACACGTGGGCGTATAATATATAGAAAATAATGGAGGTATTAAAATGAAAGTAAGACCATCAGTAAAACCAATATGCGATAAATGCAAAGTAATTAAAAGAAAAGGAAAAGTCATGGTAATTTGTGAAAATCCAAAACACAAACAAAGACAAGGTTAATAGGAGGTAATTATGGCACGTATTAAAAATATTGATTTACCAAAAGACAAAAGAATAGTTATAGGATTAACTTATATCTATGGAATTGGTCCTTCAAGAGCTAAGAAAATCTGTGAAGTGGCTAATGTAAGTGAAGACATCAGAGTTAAAGACTTAACAAATGAACAAGTTAACGAATTAAGAAAAGCATGTGATGCTTATGTATTAGTTGGTGACTTAAAACGTGAAGTTGAAATGAACATTAAAACAAAAATGGAAATCAACTCATATCAAGGTACTAGACACAAAAAAGGTCTTCCAGTAAGAGGACAAAGAACAAATAGAAATGCTAGAACTCGTAAAGGTAAAGCTAAAACAATAGCAAATAAGAAGAAATAGGAGGTTAATATAATGGCATATAATAGAAGAAAAAGAAAAGTCAAGAAGGATATTACTACTGGTGAATGTCATATACATGCAACATATAATAACACTATAGTAACTATCACAGATGAAGAAGGTGGAGTAATTAGTTGGGCTTCAAGTGGATCTATTGGATACAAAGGAAGCAAAAAGAAAACTCCATTTGCAGCAGGACAATCAGCAGAAGCTGCAGGAAAAGCAGCATACGATATGGGACTTAGAAAAGTAGCTGTATTCGTAAAAGGTATAGGTGGAGGAAGAGAAACAGCTATCCGTTCTTTAGGAACTGCTGGACTTGAAGTAACATCAATTACAGATGTAACACCAATACCACATAACGGTTGTAGACCACCTAAGAGAAGACGTGTTTAGGAAAGGGGAATTATTATGTTAAGATTTGAAAAACCAGATTATAAAGTTGTGGAATATGATGAAACAAACTTTTATGGAAAATTTGTACTAGAACCATTAGAAAGAGGGTTTGGTACAACAATTGGAAATGCTTTAAGAAGAGTTATGTTATCAAGCCTTCCAGGAAGCGCTATAAAATCAGTTAAGATTGATGGAGTACTTCATGAATTCCAAAAAATAGATGGAGTTAGAGAAGACGTAACAGAAATTATACTTAACTTAAAAAAATTAGTTGTAAAAAACTATTCTGAAGAAGATAAAAAACTTTACTTAAATGTAGAAAAAGAAGGAGTTGTAACTGCTGCTGACATCACTCCAAATGCGGATGTTGAAATAATTAATAAAGATTTAGTTATTTGTGAACTTGCAAAAGGTGGAAGCATAAACATGGAAATAGTTATATCTAACGGACGTGGTTATGTAGACGCTAAAATCAACAGAAAAGAAATGAAAGATATAGAAGTTGGTGTAATTCCAGTAGACTCTTTATATAGTCCAATTGAAAGAATAAGTTATGAAGTTGAACCAGCTCGTGTTGGACAAAGTGATAACTATGATAAATTAATTATGGAAGTATATACTAATGGTGCTATGACTCCACAAGAAGCAATAGCATTAGCTAGTAGAATACTAATAGAACACTTTGATATATTAACAAAACTTAACAAAATAGCAGATATGACAGGACTTCTAGCAGATAAAGAAGAAGATCCAATTCAAAAGACACTAGAAACACCTATAGAAGAATTAGACTTGTCAGTTCGTGCATATAACTGCTTAAAAAGAGCAGGACATCACACACTACAAGATTTAACTTCTCTAAGTGAATCTGAAATAATGAAAATAAGAAACTTAGGTAAAAAATCATTAAAAGAAGTAATAGATAAAATTAAAGATATGGGACTTAAGTTCCGTGATGAAGATTAGGAGGTAACAATGGCTTTATATAGAAAACTAAACAGAGATACTAAACAAAGAAAAAGTATCCTTTCTGGTTTAACAAAAACAGCTTTAACTAATGGTAAAGTTGAAACAACAGAAGAAAGAGCTAAAGAAGCAAGAAAATACATTGATAAAATGATAACTTATGCTAAAAAAGGAGATTTAGTTTCAAGAAGAAAAGCACTTGCTTTCTTAGAAAACGATACTGAAACAGTTAAATATTTATTTGACACATTAGCTCCTAAATATGCTGAAAGAAATGGTGGATACACTAGAATTATCAAACTAGCAGAAAGAAGAGGAGACGACGCTTTAATAGTTAGTTTAGAATTAGTTTAATATTGAACTCTCAAGTAGAGTTCTTTTCTTTTACAAAAAATGTTAATAACTATAAACTTATTAACAATTCATAAAGACTTAATTATAAGCAAATAATAAGTGCTTTAGAGGAAAAATATAAAATATCAAATAACAAACAAGAATAAGTTTAAAACACACGTAAAAACAACTTTAAATAGTCCTAAATAACATACTTTAAACATAAAATAATAAAATAAAAAAACTTTATGAAAATTAATCTTAAATACTTTAATAAAATCAAATTTTGTGATAAGATTATACATGATAGGTGATAATAATGAAGAAAGAAAAAGAAAAAGAAAAAGTAACTAACATGCAAAAAGAAAAAAAAATCAAAAACAAAAAAGATAAGATAGCAACATTTAATTTAATAGAAGTAATAGTAATTATAATAATGACAAGTTTAGTAGTGTCTGTTTCGACAGGTATTATAGTTTACAAAAATTATTATAAAATAGATAAAACTAGTTCAAATAAAGACTATTTAAAAGAATTAGAATATGCTTATAACAACATATTAAATAGTTACGTAGAAAAAGTAGATGAAAAAGAATTAACTAATGCTGCCATAAAAGGCATGTATAACTACCTAGGAGACCCATATACTAGTTATCTAGATAAAGATTCAACAGACAACTTAATGGACCGTTTAAAAGGTGAATACAAGGGTATAGGAGTAGAAATAACAACTAATGAAAGCGGAACCGTAGTAATGACTGTTTTTGAAAATAGCCCAGCAGAAGAAGCAGGAATAATGGTGGGAGATATAATAACAAAAGTTAAAGGAGTAGATGTTAACGGAAAAACAACAAGTGAAGTATCAAATATGATCAAAAGTACCAATGGTAATGTAGAAATAGAAGTAAATAGAGGCGGAATAACAAAAACTTTAACATTAAAAGTAAGTACAGTAAGTATAAAGTCAGTTATAAAAAATAAATATGATAAAACAGGATACTTAAGAATAGAAACATTTTCCAATACAACATATAAACAATTTAAAGAAAGTTTAGAAACTCTAGAAAAAGATGGAATAGAAAACTTGATAGTTGACGTAAGAAATAATGGCGGTGGTTTTTTAAATAGCGCTGTAGAAATAGCAGAACTATTTGTAGAAAAGGGTAAACCTATTTATGGATTACAGACAAAAGATAAAAAAGAAATGTATAAAGATACAACAAAAGAAAAAAGAGACTATAAAGTTATAGTTTTAATTAATGGTGGAAGTGCTTCTGCTTCAGAAGTTTTAGCTGCAGCTTTGAAAGAAAGTTATGGAGCAACTTTATTGGGTACTAAAAGTTACGGAAAGGGAACAGTTCAAGACACATCAGAACTTGAGTCAGGTGGAATGATTAAGTACACCACTGCTTACTGGTTAACACCAAAAGGGGTAACAATTAATGAAAAAGGTTTAACTCCAGATATTGAAGTAACTGGTTCATTTAAAGATGGAATGACTTTAGAAAATGATGTTGAATTACAAACAGCAATAAATAATTTAAAATAGATTTACACTTAAAGAAAGAAAAAACTAGGCTTAGACCTAGTTTTGTGCTATAATATAATTAGTGAGAGAAGGTTACCTATGAAATTAGAAATTGGTGACGTAATCAAGATTCACTGTTATAAACATAACGGCATGATATACAAAACTTGGGATAAAGCAATAGTTTTAGATATAACAAAAGAATATATAGTGCTTGGGAATAACAATGTTTTAGTAACAAAAAAAGATGGAAGAAGTTGGCACACTAAAGAACCGGCTATAATGTTTTTTTATAAAAATAGATGGTTTAACATTATCGCGCAACTTAAAAAGAACGGACTTTTTTACTATTGTAATATAGCAAGTCCATATGTAATTGATAACGGTGTAATTAAATATATTGATTACGACTTAGATTTAAGAGTATTTCCAGATGGAGCTTTCAAAGTTTTAGACAGAAATGAATACAATTATCATAAAAAACTGATGAAATATCCTAAAGAAATAAACGAAATTATTAAATATGAATTAACTTCACTTATCGAAATGAAAAGAAAAGAAGTAAATCCTTTTAATAAGACAATGATAGATTACTACTATAAAATATATCAAAAGATTAAATAGTAGTAATCTTTTTTTGTTAATTGCATAGTATAAATATAGTTTAAAAAGTACAAAAAAACCAAAAAATGTCGAATTTTTAAAAAAAATAAAAAAAATGCAAAAAACACTTGCATTATTTAAAATAAAGTGGTAAATTATTAATCACTGGCTGCAAGAAATGCAGTTAGAAGCCTTAATAAAAGGCTTAAATAAGCTCCAATAATAGCAAACTTAAAAAAATAAAATTTTTTTAAAAAAAGTATTGCATTATTGATAAAAGAGTGGTAATATATTACCCGTTGGTTGTGAAAAGAACCAATGAGGCTCAGAAAATAGAGTATTTGACAAAAAAATGTTAAAGAAATAGAAAAAATAAAAAAAGTTGAAAAAACATGTTGACTTTTAGTTCTGAGTTTGATATATTATATAAGCAACCGCAAGAAGTAGTTGCGAAAATGATCTTTGAAAACTAAGTAAAATGAATGAGTTTTAGTTAGGATATAAACGAAATCAATTCCAAAATCGAATAGATTTTTTATTGAGAGTTTGATCCTGGCTCAGGATTAACGCTGGCGGCATGCCTAAGACATGCAAGTCGAACGGAACACCCCACTGAAATCTGAATGAAGTCTGAGAGCTTGCTCAAAGATGGAATGACGGTGGACGTGGATTCTGTGTTCAGTGGCGAACGGGTGAGTAACACGTGGGTTACCTGCCTCTAAGTTGGGGACAACAGTTGGAAACGACTGCTAATACCGAATGTGATAGTAATATTAAAGAAGCCTTTAAAGCTTCGCTTAGAGATGGGCCTGCGGCGTATTAGCTAGTTGGTGGGGTAATGGCCTACCAAGGCGACGATGCGTAGCCGGACTGAGAGGTTGATCGGCCACACTGGGACTGAGACACGGCCCAGACTCCTACGGGAGACAGCAGTTAGGAATATTCGGCAATGGGGGAAACCCTGACCGAGCAATGCCGCGTGTGAGATGAAGGTCCTTCGGATTGTAAATCACTTTTATTTGGGAAGAACTGTAAGCAGAGGAAATGATGCTTACTTGACGGTACCTTTTGAATAAGCCCCGGCTAACTACGTGCCAGCAGCCGCGGTAATACGTAGGGGGCGAGCGTTATCCGGATTTATTGGGCGTAAAGCGTGCGTAGGCGGTTTATTAAGTCTAGAATTAAAGCCCGAGGCTTAACCTCGGTTCGTTCTAGATACTGGTTGACTAGAGTACAGTAGAGGCAAATGGAATTCCTAGTGTAGCGGTGGAATGCGTAGATATTAGGAGGAACACCAGTGGCGAAGGCGATTTGCTGGGCTGTAACTGACGCTGAGGTACGAAAGCGTGGGTAGCAAATAGGATTAGATACCCTAGTAGTCCACGCTGTAAACGATGAGCACTAAGTGTCGGGTTACCGGTGCTGAAGTTAACACATTAAGTGCTCCGCCTGAGTAGTACGGTCGCAAGACTGAAACTCAAAGGAATTGACGGGCACCCGCACAAGCGGTGGAGCATGTTGTTTAATTCGAAAATACGCGAAGAACCTTACCTAGGCTTGACATCCCTGGCAAAGCTATAGAAATATAGTGGAGGTTATCCAGGTGACAGGTGGTGCATGGTTGTCGTCAGCTCGTGTCGTGAGATGTTCAGTTAAGTCTGCTAACGAGCGCAACCCTTGTCGATAGTTGCTAACATTTAGTTGAGAACTCTATCGAGACTGCCGGTATTAAACCGGAGGAAGGTGGGGATGACGTCAAATCATCATGCCCCTTACGTCTAGGGCAACAGGCGTGCTACAATGGCTGGTACAATGAGTCGCAAAACCGCGAGGTGGAGCTAATCTCCAAAGCCAGTCTCAGTTCGGATTGAAGTCTGCAACTCGACTTCATGAAGCTGAAATCGCTAGTAATCCCGGATCAGAATGCCGGGGTGAATACGTTCTCGGGTGTTGTACACACCGCCCGTCACGGCATGGGAGTCAATAATATCCGAAGCCGGTAGCCTAACCCGAAAGGGAGGGGGCCGTCGAAGATAGGATTGGTGACTGGGCTGAAGTCGTAACAAGGTATCCCTACCGGAAGGTGGGGATGGATCACCTCCTTTCTATGGAGTATTACTAATAGAAAAAAACCGTAGGTATCATTCGGGGTTTGCTGAAAAAGAAATATGATACAAGGTTATCTAACTAAACACATTTTACTTAGCTTTGAGAGATTATTTCTCTCATTATTGTAGATTATACAATAATTGTTCTTTGAAAACTTGATAATGTGATGTTCATATTGCTCAAACGAGCAGCAATATGAAACTTAATTTTTTGGTAATTTATTGAAAGATAAATATTAAGAAATCTCATCAAATTAGGATATAGTGGTTAATTTAATAAGGGCGCATGGCGGATGCCTTGGCATTAGAAGACGATGAAGGACGCGACAAACAGCGATATGCTTCGGGGAGCAGTAAGTACGCTTCGATCCGGAGATCTCCGAATGAGGAAACTCACTAGTGGTAATGCACTAGTATCATTAACTGAATACATAGGTTAATGAGGACAACCCAGTGAACTGAAACATCTTAGTAACTGGAGGAAAAGAAAGAAAAATCGATTACCTTAGTAGTGGCGAGCGAAACGGTAACAGCCCAAACCAGTTTTAGGACTGGGGTTGTAGGACACTAAGCATGGAGTTACAAAATTATACTATAGTTGAAGCTTCTGGAAAGAAGTCCCATAGTAGGTGATAGGCCTGTAAACGAAATGGTGTAATCTCCTTAGTGTATCCTGAGTAAGTCGGGACACGTGAAATCTTGACTGAATCTGCGGGGACCATCCCGCAAGGCTAAATACTCTCTAATGACCGATAGTGAACAAGTACCGTGAGGGAAAGGTGAAAAGAACCCCGGAAGGGGAGTGAAATAGAATACTGAAACCGTGTGCTTACAAAAAGTTCGAGCCCGTTAATGGGTGAGAGCGTGCCTTTTGCAGAATGAACCGGCGAGTTATGGTATCGTGCAAGGTTAAGCGGAAAACGTGGAGCCGAAGCGAAAGCGAGTCTTAATAGGGCGCGAGTACGATGCTATAGACCCGAAACCAAGCGATCTATTCATGAGCAGGTTGAAGTAAGGGTGAAACCTTATGGAGGACCGAACCAACTTCTGATGCAATAGGAGTGGATGACTTGTGAATAGCGGAGAAATTCCAGTCGAGCTTGGAAATAGCTGGTTCTCCCCGAAATAGGTTTAGGCCTAGCCTTCTAATTAGCTACCTGGAGGTAAAGCACTGAATATGGAAGGGCCGCACCTAGCGGTACTAACTGTAATCAAACTCTGAATGCCAGGATAGTATGTAGAGGAGTCAGTGTATGGGTGATAACGTCCATACGCGAAAGGAAATGAATCCAGACCGTCAGTTAAGGTCCCAAAATTTATGCTAAGTGGAAAACGATGTGGAGCTGCTAGAACAGCTAGGAGGTTGGCTCAGAAGCAGCCACCCTTTAAAGAGTGCGTAATAGCTCACTAGTCGAGTGGCTCTGCGCGGAATATGTACCGGGGCTAAGCATAATACCGAAACTGCGGATTCGTAATTTATTACGGATGGTAGGGGAGCGTTCTATGGGCGCTGAAGGTAGACCGTGAGGACTACTGGAGCGCATAGAAGTGAGAATGCCGGTGTGAGTAACGTAAGGAGGGTGAGAATCCCTCCCACCGATCGACTAAGGTTTCCTGGGTAAAGTTCGTCTCCCCAGGGTAAGTCGGGACCTAAGGCGAGGCCGAAAGGCGTAGTCGATGGACAACAGGTTTATATTCCTGTACCACCTATATGACTGATGGAGTGACGGAGAAAGCTAAGCAGGGCCGGTTATTGGATTCCGGTCTAAGCACAAAGGTAGATGAAATAAGAAAATCTGTTCATTGTTATGCTGAAGTGTGATGGCGACGAATTCCTCGGAATTTTAAGTCTGCTGACGCTATGCTTCCAAGAAAAGCTTCTAAAGATATTATATAGGTGCCCGTACCAAGAACCGACACAGGTGGTCAAGGAGAGAATCCTAAGGTGAGCGAGATAACTATGGTTAAGGAACTCGGCAAAATAACCCCGTAACTTCGGGAGAAGGGGAGGTTTCTTCGGAAACCCGCAGGAAATAGGTCCAGGCAACTGTTTAGCAAAAACACAGGTCTCTGCTAAAGCGTAAGCTGATGTATAGGGGCTGACGCCTGCCCAGTGCTGGAAGGTTAAGAGGAGATGTTAGCTGGACGTAAGTCAATAACAGCAAAGCTTCGAATTGAAGCCCCAGTGAACGGCGGCCGTAACTATAACGGTCCTAAGGTAGCGAAATTCCTTGTCAGGTAAGTTCTGACCCGCACGAAAGGCGTAATGATCTGGGTACTGTCTCAACCATAGACTCGGTGAAATCTTAATACCTGTGAAAATGCAGGTTACCCGCAACAGGACGGAAAGACCCCATGGAGCTTTACTACAGTTTGATATTGAAATCAGGTATGTCATGTAGAGGATAGGTGGGAGACTTTGATGCTAAGGCGCCAGCCTTAGAGTAGTCAACCTTGGAATACCACCCTTGATATATTTGATTTCTAACCTGCTACCGTTATCCGGTAGGGGGACAGTGTCTGATGGGTAGTTTGACTGGGGCGGTCGCCTCCCAAAATGTAACGGAGGCGCCCAAAGGTTCCCTCAGAATGGTTGGAAATCATTCGAAGAGTGTAATGGCAGAAGGGAGCTTAACTGCGAGACCTACAAGTCAAGCAGATGCGAAAGCAGGGCATAGTGATCTTGCGATTCAGTATGGAATGGTCGTTGCTTAACGGATAAAAGTTACCCTGGGGATAACAGGCTGATCCCACCCAATAGTTCATATAGACGGTGGGGATTGGCACCTCGATGTCGGCTCGTCGTATCCTGGAGGTGTAGTCGCTTCCAAGGGTTGGGCTGTTCGCCCATTAAAACGGCACGCGAGCTGGGTTCAGAACGTCGTGAGACAGTTCGGTCCCTATCCGTTGTGGGCGCTGGAAAATTGAGGAGAGCTATCCTTAGTACGAGAGGACCGGGATGGACGTACCGATGGTGTATCAGTTGTCACGCCAGTGGCAGCGCTGAGTAGCTATGTACGGATGGGATAACCGCTGAAAGCATCTAAGCGGGAAGCCCTCTCCAAGATGAGTTTTCCCTTTCTTTAAGAAATAAGATCCCATGAAGACTACATGGTTGATAGGCTAGAGGTGGAAGAATAGTGATATTTTGAGCTGACTAGTACTAATAGATCGACAAATTAACTAATTTTAATTTGATTTTTAATCACATTATCTTGTTTTGAGAGAACAATTATGGTATAATTATTTTGTAGGTGACGATAGCAAAGTGGACACACCTGTTCCCATCTCGAACACAGAAGTTAAGCACTTTAACGGCGAAGATAGTGTAAGCGAAAATAGCAAGTTGCCTACTTTTTTTTGTACAAAAAATTCAATAAACTATTGATTTTTATATAAAGATAATGTATAATACATCTTACATGGCGTTATTGGTGAAGTGGTTAACACGCCAGATTGTGGCTCTGGTATGCGTGGGTTCGATTCCCACATAGCGCCCCATGTTGAAATTAGAGTGCCTAATAAGGTGCTTTTTTTTATTTACATTAATTAAAAAATATGCTATTATTTAATCGGTGATAATATGAAGAAGAAAATTATAATTTCTTTAATAACTCTAATTGGCATAATATGTATAATATTTATTGTGGATTTAGTAAATATTAAATTAAACGATAAACCTATTATTATTTTAAAAACTAAAGAAGGTAGTGATCAAATATATTATGGGTTATTCTATGATACATATAATTGCTTACTAAATAAAGGTGCAGTAATAAAATCAAAGAATTCTAAATATACTTGTCCAAAAGAAGAAATTAACGTATACACAATAGAAGATGAAACTAGATTAACAAATAATTTTAGTTGTGACGAAGCATTAGAAGAAATATATAAAACAGAAGAATATTCTTATAATTTAACATGCATTAAAAGTAAATATATTAACGTAATATATACAGATGGAAGTAAACAAAATATTAAAGAAGCATTAAAAAATAATAAAATATCTATTAATGATTTAAATAAATACAAAATTGAATACATTAAAGTACCACTAAAAGAAGATATTGAACCAATTGATCCAACAGAAGTAAAAGAAACTCCAAATATAGATAATAAACCAAGTTATAATACTGGAAATACTACTACTTCATCAACACAAAATACAAAAGATACAATAATAATAAGTCCAGAAATAAAAAAAGAATCAGTTAAAGAAAAACCATCACAAGATTATACAGTTTCAAACAAAACTATAGAAATAATAGACAAAACAAAAGGAAAGTATTGTGCAGAAGCAATAGATTATTTCTATAAAAATTATTATTTTAGTTGTAAAAAAAGTAACTATGTATATGTTAAAATAAATAATCAAGAATATTTACTAAAAGATGCTTTAAGAGATAAAATTGTAACTATGGAAGAACTTGAAAGTGCTGGTTATAGATTTTTAAAAAACAAAAAAATGGAATATGCAGATAGATAATTAAAAATAAAATTGAAGAGAAAATTATAACTCTTCTTTTTTAGTGCATGAACCCCTTCAATAAAATAAAACTAACATATAATATATTGGAGGTAATAAAAATGATAGATTTAACATTACTAAAAAATATACTTATTGTTTCAGTAGCATCTTCAATAATATCTACAGCATTAACACAGCGATTAAAAGAAGGAACTAAATGTAAAAATCACATTTGTTTAAAATGCCTAATAATATCTATGGTTATAGGAGTATTATTTAGTTTAACGTTTACTAACCTAAGTATAATGGAAACATTATGGGTAGGATTAATAAGTTTTATAGGTGCAGATGCAATATATAAAACTTTTGAAGACAAAATATTTAATTCATTAAGTAAAATAGATACCTTAGAAGAAATAGAAAGGACTGATAAATCATGACACTGAAATATCCTACAAATTACGTTGCAATAACGCAATATTTTTCATCAAGTCACAAGGCATTAGATTTAGGTTGGAATTCCAATTATGGTGGTCCAAATATGCCAGTATATGCAAGTGAAGATGGAGTAGTCGTTAGTGTAGTAAAAAACTATAACAAAACAGACACTGATAGACCAAACTATGGAAACTACGTAAAAATAAAACATGATAATGATTATTATACACTTTACGCACATTTAGCATTCGGAAGTGTTACATTAAACGTAGGTGATAAGATCAAAAAAGGCGAACAACTAGGTCTTATGGGAAATACCGGATACTCTACTGGAAATCATTTGCATTACGAAGTTTATAAAAATAACACAAGAATAAATCCTCTAGAATGTACTTATGTTTATAGTAATCAAACCGTATCAAAAAATGCATCCGCTACTAATGGATTATTATATTTTAAAGAAGAATCAAAAATTGATGATACACTAGAAATATTACAAAAAGAAAACATAGAACTAACTACAGAAAATCAAAGATTAAAAACAGAAATTCAAACATTAAACGAACAAATAAAAGATTTAAGTTCTTACACTTTTACATACAAAGTTCCAAAAACATCTTACTATAAAATAAAATTATATGAAAAAGAAACACTAACAATAAAGGACAGCTAATAAAAAGTTGTCCTATTTTTCTATATATAAACTAATTTTTCCCTCTTCATTTAATTTCAAAAGTTGATTATTAATTTCATTAATTACATTTCTCTTCTTTTTCGGATGTACTAAATATCTAATATTCATACTAACATATTTATCCTTAATATTTGTATAAATTATAGGCTCTAACTTATTATAATATATTCTATAACTACTATTATTATTTAATTCATTTATCATCTTACTAGGTATACTCTTAATAATATCATTATTATTAACAATGCTATATAAAATTCCCTTAACTTTTTTAATATCACTATTTATAGAAATCTTTACTTCTGTCTCATTCCATACATACTTAAACACTTTAACATAATTTATTAATGGCTCACTAATTACTTTAGAATTAGGAATATGCACGATACTACCAGTACTTTGAAAAGTATCACTATTAACCTCTAACACTTCAAAACTTAAACTACTTATATTTACCACATCACCAATATGATTACAAATCATAATTCTATCTTCTACCTGAAAAGGCTTAGCAAGCCTAATATAAATGCCTGCAAAAAAATTAATGATAGTATCTCTTAAACTATAGGCTATCGCTGCAGTAACAAAACTAAAAAGTGTAATAAATTTTAATAAAAAATCTTCCCAAATAATAATTATAATAAAAACTAAAAATATATTACAGACAAAACTAACTTTCTTCCTAAAATTAAACCTAGTTTTATTCTTTTTAAAAATTTTACTGAAAAAGAAGTTACTTACTTTTTGAACTATCTTAACAAAGATAATAATAAGTAATGTATCAATAATTAAATTAGCATAAGGTCCTTCCATACCAGTAACACTAGAAATTATTTTATTTATCTTATCAACATATTTCATACTTAACCTCCTTTTTTTAAGCGCAAGAAACAAATTATACCACAATTAGTATATGAAAATCAAGTAAACTACTTTAAAAAAAAACTAACTTTTGATATAATTAATATATAATAGAAAGAGGGAAAAAGTGAAAAGGATAATTATATATATAACACTAATAATACTATTTATATTTCTAGGAATAACAGGTTACAAAAATCAACCAAAAGAACTACCAAGTAGCGAAATAATTAATAACACATATTATATGTTTAACAAAACAACTGGCTTATATGACTCATTAAACATATCTAGTAATAAAGTCACATATAAAGGTTCAACATTGAAAATTAATGATTGTAGCACCTACTCATACACACCAACAAATAGCATTTTAAAATTGGATTGTGGAAGTGCTTTTACCATAACAGCAAGTTCAAAAGAATTACTAGGAATTAAAATGAGCGAAAACAATTATTACTTCTTTAAAGATAAAGATTCTTCTTTAAATAAAGAATTTATTAAAACATATGGAAGTAACATAAACGATTTTGCAAATACTGCTTTTACAAAAATTCAAAATAAACACATAACATTAGAAGAACTAAATAGACTAGTGACTGGAACAACTACAAGTTACATCTATATAAAACAAGAAAATTGTTCATACAAATGTAGTATAGTAGAAAATAGTCTTATAGATTTACCTAATTCATACTATATAAACTATAACGAATTAAATACTTTCAATTACTATAACATAAACGATTTAAAAAGCGATAACCCAATAATACTAGTAATAAAAAATAACGGACAAACTAACAATATTTATAAAAAACAAATATTATTTGATGGATTTAACATGAACAATATAAATACATATTTAGAAGGAGAAAATAATGAAAACTAAAATAACAAAAGAAGAAATAAATAATTTAAATAAATATTTTAGATTAGTAAACTATTTATCAGTAGGACAGCTATACTTATTAGATAACCCACTTTTAAAAAGGCCACTTGATATAAAAGACATAAAACCAAATGTAGTCGGACACTGGGGAACTGCACCAGGACAAAACTTTATATATACTCATTTACAAAGAGTAATAAAAAAATATGACTTAAATATGATATACATATCTGGTCCAGGTCATGGTGGACAAGCAATGATAGCAAACGATTATGCTGATGGTTCATATAGTAAAATTTATGAATACATAACAGAAGATGAAAAAGGACTAAAAAAGTTATTTAAGCAATTCAGTTTTCCAGGTGGAATAGGTAGCCATGTAACACCACACACTCCAGGAAGCATAAATGAAGGTGGAGAACTTGGCTACAGTCTAAGTCATGCCTACGGAGCAGTATTAGATAACAAAGACCTAATCGCAGCATGTGTAATAGGAGACGGAGAAGCAGAAACAGGCCCATTATCAGCAAGTTGGCAAATAAACAAACTTATAAATCCTTGTGTAGATGGAACAGTATTACCTATACTTCACTTAAATGGTTACAAAATTGCAAACCCAACAATACTATCAAGAATACCATCAGACGAACTAATAAGTTACTTTAAAGGGTTAGGCTACAAACCATATCTTGTTGAAGGAAATGACCCAGTTAAAATGCATAGAAAAATGGCAAGTACTATGGATGAAATAATTTCTTACATAAATAAAATAAAAAAACAAAGCCGCCTTCACACCTTTAGACCATTCTATCCAATGATAATACTAAGAACACCAAAAGGTTGGACTGGTCCTAAAGAAGTAGAAAATAGTTTTAAATCACATCAAGTTCCGATAATCGTTAATAAAGAAAACCAAGACAACTTAAAAATACTTGAAAAATGGATGAAAAGTTATAAACCAGAAGAATTATTTAATGAAGACGGAAGTATAAAAGAAGAAATAAAAAATATCTGTCCACCATTAGAAAAAACTATGGGACTAAATAAAAATGCTAATGGAGGTTTATTAATAAAAGAACTAAAATTACCTGAAAACTTAATGGATTATGAATTACCTATTAAACGTGGACAAACACAAAATGAAGACATGCGATCTCTTGGTTCATATATAAGAGATGTAATGAATTTAAATAAAGATAACTATAGAATATTTGGTCCAGATGAAGCACTATCTAATAGACTTAACCATGTATTCGAAGTAACAAATAGAAAATGGGATACTAAAATAATTAAAACTGATGAATACTTAAGTAGAAATGGTCATGTAATAGATAGCATTTTATCAGAACATATTTGTGAAGGAATGCTAGAAGGCTACTTATTAACAGGAAGGCATGGATTTATCCACAGTTATGAAGCATTTGTAAGAATTATTGACTCAATGGTTAGTCAACATGCTAAATGGATTAAAATGGCTAAAGAACTACCTTGGAGAAAAGATATATCAAGTCTAAATATATTATTAACAAGTCACTGTTGGCAACAAGACCATAATGGTTTCACACACCAAGATCCAGGTTTCATTAATCACTTACTTCCAAAGAAAAGTGATACCATAAGAATATACTTACCATTTGATACAAATACATTAATCTCAACCTTTGATCATATTTCAAGAACAAAAAATTATATCAACTTAGTAATTGCTTCAAAACATATGAGACCTCAGTGGCTAACAATGGAAGAAGCAATTAAGCACTGTGCTAAAGGAATAGACGAATTGTCATGGGCAAGCACAACTAATGGTAAAACTCCAGATATAGTTCTAGCCTGTGCTGGCGACACTCCAACATTAGAAGTCCTAGCTGCTGTTTCTATTCTTAAAGAAAAAAAGCCTGAGTTAAAAATAAAAGTAATAAATGTAGTAGACTTGATGAAATTAGAAAGTAACGATAAACATCCACATGGTTTAACTGACAAAGAATATGATAAACTATTTACTACAAACAAACCAATACTATTTGCTTTTCACGGTTACCCTAACGTAATACATGAATTAACATACAATAGAACTAATAAAGATATGCATGTAAGAGGTTACATTGAAGAAGGAACAATAACAACACCATTTGACATGAGAGTACTTAATAAAATTGATAGATATCACTTAATTCTAGATATAATCAAATATGTACCAAAACTTCAAAAAGATAAAAGCCTTCAAGAATATGCTATATCTATGTTAGAAAAACATAAAAAACACATAACAACATATGGATGTGACATGAAAGAAATAACTTATTGGAAATGGAAATAGACTTATTAACTAATCAAAATAATATATTAACATATAATATACTAGGAAGACAAAAAACTTCCTAAAAAAAATAAATCTTCCTCCTATAAACTTTAATAGGCGTCTATAAAAAATAAATTTTTAAAAAAACACTCCCATTTGGGAGTTTTAATATGGTAAAATATACTTAAAAGGAGAATAACCATGCAAATTAATGGAAAAGATATAAATATAAATGACTTACTAACAGAAGTAGATGCAGATATAGATAAAAACATACCTAAGAAAAGAAATAATAATTTAGTATTAAGAGATTCACAAATAGAAATACTAAAAAAATACAATATTGACTATGAAAAACATACAAATTTGAATAGTTTAATATTTGAAATAGAGGAAATACTAAACTATGAAACAGATTTAGAAGACTTAGAAAACTTAAGTGAAGAATTACAAGAAATGAATTACTATAATTACACAAATAAATAATTTTCATAAAAACTAGTATTAAAAATATAACAATTGTTTTAAATTTAAAAATTATCAACTTTCTCTTTTTTAAAAAATGATACCATGATATAATATTAACAGAATAGGAAGTGCATATATGAAAGAAAAATGGTATACTATTGATAAAAAAAATATATTTAAAATATTAAATACAAGAGTAGAAGGTTTAACAACAAAAGAAGTGAATATTAGATTAAAGCAATATGGAAAAAATGTACTTCCAAAAGCAAAACAAAAAACATTTATACAAGTATTCTTTGAACAATTTAAAAACCCTATAGTATATATATTGTTAATAACTATGATTTTATCATTTATAATTGGAGAATATATAGATGGTGCTTTTATATTATTTGTAATACTAATTGATGCCGTTTTAGGTTCAGTACAAGAATATAGAAGTAATAAAAATGCTGAAGCCCTAGCAAAATTAATAAGAATAGATGCACTTGTAATAAGAAACAATAAAGAAATATCTATTCCAAGTGAAGACTTAGTTCCAGGAGACATTGTCTTACTAGAGTCAGGTTCAAAAGTTCCAGCAGATTTAAGATTAATCGAAACACAAAACTTAACAATAGATGAATCTCTTTTAACTGGTGAATCAATTCCTAGAGAAAAAAGTGCTCACCTACTAAGTGAAGAATGTTCACTAAGTGAAAGAACCAATATGGCTTATTTAGGTACCTCAGTCATGAGAGGACGTGCTAAAGGAATTGTTGTATCAACATCCTCGTTTACAGAAATAGGAAACATTGCAAAAGAAGTATTAGAAACCGATGACACAATAACACCTTTACAAATAAGAATGCAAAAATTCACAAAACAATTAGGTATGTTAACCGCTATTCTAGCCCTTTTAGTAACAACTATATTATATTTTAAAGGATATGCAGCAAAAGAGATATTCTTCCTAGTAGTAGCACTTAGTATCTCATCAATTCCAGAAGGTCTTCCAGTAGTGATTACATTATCATTATCAATCAGTTCTAACAAAATGGCTAAAAGAAATGTTCTTGTAAAAAAACTAAATGCAGTAGAAGCCTTAGGTTCAGCAACAATAATTGCTAGTGACAAAACTGGGACACTTACACTAAATGAACAAACTGTAAAAAAAATAGTTTTACCAAATAATGAAACATATGAAGTAACAGGTGTTGGTTATAATGACAAAGGTGAAATTAAACCATTCAAAAATAGTAAACTAGAAAATATTGACAAACTAGTAAAAGAAGGTTTATACAACAACGAAGCAAGTTTATCATATATAGATAACTCTTGGGTAAACTTTGGTGACTCAATGGACACAGCACTTTTAAGTTTAGGTTACAAATATAACTTAGAATCTGAATCATTCAAAAATGATGTTTTAGGAAGAATACCATACGAGTCAGATGCAGGATACTCATGTGCATTTTATAAAGAAGGAGAAAACATAAACGTTTCAGTTAAAGGAACATTAGAAAAAATATTAAGTTTCTGTACAACAAAAACAGACAAAGAAAAAATAAGAAAACAAAATGAAGATTTAGCAAAAGAAGGATATAGAGTTCTAGCGTTTGCAACAGGTACAATAAAAAAATTTAAAATAAAAGACAATTATAAAGAAAATGATATACCTAAATTAACATTTTTAGGACTAGTTGCATTTGTTGACCCAATAAGACCTGATGCTAAAGAAGCAATAAAGTCATGCAAACAAGCCGGAATAAAAACGGTAATGATAACAGGAGACCATCCATTAACAGCATTCAGTGTAGCAAAAGAATTAGAATTATGTACTAATGAAACAGAAATAACTACTGGTTTAGAATTAAAAGAAGTATACGAAAGTGGACTAGATAACTTTGACAAATACATAAAAACTAAAACAGTTTTCAGTAGAGTAAGTCCAATACAAAAATTACAAATAGTAGAGTCATATAAAAGATTAGATGAATTTATTGCAGTAACAGGAGATGGTGTAAACGATTCACCTGCATTAAAAGCAGCAAATGTAGGAATAGCCATGGGTTCAGGAACAGATGTTGCTAAAGAAACAGGTGCACTTATTATAACTGATGACAAATTTTCTTCTATATTAAATGGAGTAGAAGAAGGAAGATGTGCATATGATAACGTTAGAAAAGTAACATACATGTTACTATCTTGTGGTGTCTCAGAAGTTGTATTCTATATCCTTTCAATAGCACTTAACTATGATATACCTTTAACAGCAGTTCAATTACTTTGGTTAAACTTAGTAACAGATGGAATACAAGATGTAGCACTTTCCTTTGAAGGTAGTGAAAAAGACATATTGAAAAGAAAACCAAGAGATCCAAAAGAATCACTATTTGATAGACTATTAAAAAATGAAATAATGCTAATAGGTTTAATTATGGGTATAACAGTATTTGGTGTGTGGATTTATTTAATAGATGTACTAGGTTATGAAGTTTCAGTTGCAAGAAGTCATATATTATTACTAATGGTTTTCTTGCAAAACCTTCATTGCTTTAATTGTAGAAGTGAAATACATAGCATATTTAGTAAACCATTAAAAGAAAATAAACAACTAATAATAAGCATAGCAGTAGTACTATTTATACAATTCATTGTAGTAGAAAATAGTTTCCTATCTCACCTTTTAGATTCAAACCCAATACCTTTAGTTAGTGTATTATACTTATTTCTATTATCTCTTCCAATAATAATAGTTTCAGAAATACTAAAATACTTTGAAAGGGACAAAATAAGGAGGAATAAAAATTGAGTTTAATATTAACAACTATAATATTACTAATATTTGGTTTAACAATATTAATAAGATTCTCTGATATATTTGTAAGTGCAGCAAGTAGTTTATCTCTCTCTCTTAAAGTTCCCAAAATGTTAATTGCCTTAACAATTGCAGCTTTTGGAACATGTGCTCCAGAACTTGCAATATCATTTAACAGTATCAAGTCAGGTGCTAGTGATATGACTCTTGCAAATGTAATAGGTTCTTGCATAGTAAATATTCTCTTAATAGTAGGATTATCTGCTATAACTAGACCAATAAAAGTAAAAGAAAGAACAATAAAAAAAGAGTTACCATTATTAGTAATAATAACAACTGCATTCTTCATATTAGTAACAGATTCATTATTTAAAAAAAGTGCAGTTAACTCTTTATCGCGAGCAGATGCAATAATGTTACTAATTTGGTTTATACTATTTATGTTTTATATAATAGGAATCGTAAGAAAAAATAAAAACAATGAATATGATATTCCAGAGTATTCTATTGTAAAATCAATAATTATAATAATACTTTCATTATTAGCAATAACACTATCTTCAAACATAGTTGTAGACAATGCAGTATTACTTGCAAGTCAAATAGGAATAAGCCAAAAAATAATATCAATGACAGTAATAGTAATAGGAACATCTCTTCCAGAATTAACAATGACAATAAATGCTGCTAGAAAAGATGAATTTGATATGGCTGTAGGAAACATCATTGGAACTAATATATTTAATATATGCATAGTACTTGGTTTACCAATTGCAATATATGGTGGAGTAAGTTCTAGTTCATTTAGTGTAGTAGACACAAGTGTAGTATTATTATCTGCTTTAATGTTTTACATATTTGGAAGAAGTAATAAAGAACTCTCAAGAAGAGAAGGCATACTTATGGCTCTAGTGTTTATTTTATATTATATTTATATATTTATTATTTAGGAGAAATAAAAATGAATAAAATAAAGAAACTAATAAAAGATAATCCAATTACTTTTATTATAGTTATACTTGCTTTAAAAACTATGGATTGGGATTTACTATTAACATTTTCTTGTTTCTTTATATTTTCTGGAAATATAAGTAGAATAACATTCATAAGTAATTTTTTAATTAACATGTTGTCAAAAAGTGTATTAGTAACAGGATTAAAAAGTTGTCAATTTATAAGTAACGTTCCAACTGCAGTACTATTAGCAAATTATATGTTAATGTTTACTGTAATTAATTTAGCATTTTTAATAGTGCTTCTATCTTACACAGTATTGATGTCTTAAAATGTAACATAATTGTTACATTTTTCTTTACAAAATACCCATTTTAGTGTTATAATACTCTAGGTTTTTAAGGAGTGAAGAAGTATGAAAATAAGAAACGTTGCAATAATTGCCCACGTTGACCATGGTAAAACTACATTAGTAGACGAATTACTAAATCAAAGTGGAACTTTTAGAGAAAATGAAACACATGACAAAAGAGTAATGGACTCAAATGATATAGAAAAAGAAAGAGGAATAACAATTTTAGCCAAAACAACTGGTGTACATTATAAAGATTATAAAATTAATATTGTTGATACTCCAGGACATGCTGACTTTGGTGGAGAAGTAGAAAGAATAATGCATATGGTTGATGGTGTAATCCTTTTAGTTGATGCTAGAGAAGGTACTATGCCTCAAACAAGATTTGTTCTTAAAAAAGCATTAGAGGCTAATTTAAAACCAATAGTAGTTATTAACAAAGTTGATAGAGAAAATGTAAGAATTAGTGAAGTAATAGATGAAGTACTTGAATTATTTATTGACTTAGGTGCAAGTGATGAACAAATAGATTTCCCTATAATTTATGCAAGTGCTTTAAATGGAACTAGTAGTTATGACGAAGACTTATCAACACAAAAACACACAATGGACCCAATATTTGAAACAATTATTAACACTATACCTGAACCAAAGGGAGACGTGAATGCCCCATTACAATTCCAACCAGCACTTTTAGACTATAACGATTATGTTGGAAGAATTGGTGTAGGTACTATTGCTAATGGTACAGTTAAAACTGGACAAATGGTTTCATGTGTAAGACTAGATGGTAGCATTAAACAATTTAGAATACAAAAATTATTTGGTTTTACTGGAATAAAAAGGGAAGAAATAGAAAGTGCTTCAGCTGGAGAAATAGTTGGTATATCTGGACTTCCTGACATATCTGTAGGAGAAACAGTTTGTGAAATAGGAAAAGAAGAAGCTCTTCCTGTCCTTAGAATAGAAGAGCCTACTTTAAAAATGACATTTGGAGTTAACACAAGTCCTTTCTCTGGTAAAGAAGGTAAACTACTTACTGCTAGAAAAATTGAAGAAAGATTAATGAAAGAACTAGAAAAAGATGTATCTTTAAGAGTAGAACAAAAAGATGCTGAAAACTGGATAGTAAGTGGACGTGGAGAACTTCACTTATCAATATTAATTGAAAACATGAGAAGAGAAGGTTTTGAACTTCAAGTATCAAAGCCAGAAGTAATTGTAAAAGAAATAGATGGAGTTAAATGTGAACCATATGAAGAAGTTTTAATAGAAGCACCTACTGACACAGTTGGTTCTGTAATAGAAAGTTTAGCAAGTCGTGATGGTCAAATGATTAATATGAAACCTCTTGAAACAAATACTAAACTTGAATATCTAGTACCATCTAGAGGTTTAATTGGTTTTGTTAACGAATTTTTAATTCTAACTAAAGGTTATGGAATAATAAATCATACATTTAAAGAATATGGACCAGTTAATCCTAACCCAGTTGGAGAAAGAAAACTAGGTGTATTAGTTTCTATGGAAAACGGGAAAGCTACTGCATATGGCTTAGGTGCCTTAGAAGACCGTGGTGTCATGTTTATCGAACCAGGTACTGAAGTATATGAAGGTATGATCGTTGGAGAAAACAATAGAGATAACGATTTAGCAGTAAACGTAACAAAAGCTAAAAACTTAACTAATACAAGAAGTGCTAGTAAAGACCATACTGTTGTACTTAAAAGACCTAGACAATTAACTCTAGAAATAGCATTAGACTACATTAATACTGACGAACTTGTAGAAGTTACTCCAAAAAGTTTTAGATTAAGAAAGAAAATATTAAATACTGAACTTAGAAAAAAAGAAGATGCTAAAAAACAAAAGTAGGTAATTATGAAAACTAATTATGATAAAATATTAGAAGAAACAATTAACGAGTTAAAAGGGCGTAAGCCCTCTTTGCTTTTACACTCTTGCTGTGCACCATGTTCTACTGCTGTAATAACAAGATTAAAAGATTATTTTGATGTAACAATATTTTACTATAACCCAAATATAGAACCATTAGGAGAATACTTAAAAAGAAAAGAAGAACAAAAAAGAATAGTTAGTAAGTTTGGTATTAAGTTTTTAGATTGTGACTATGAAAATGAAATATTTAAAAGTATATCAAAAGGACTAGAAGACTTACCTGAAGGTGGTTATAGATGCCATAAATGTTATGAATTAAGACTAACTAAAACAGCACTTACTGCAAAAGAAAATAACTTTGAATATTTTGGTACTACTTTAACAGTAAGTCCATATAAAAATAGTCAAGTGTTAAATGCTATTGGAAAAGATATAGAAGAATTAACAAAAGTAAAATTCTTATATTCAGACTTTAAGAAAAAAGAAGGATATAAATTATCAATAGAGTTATCTAAAAAATATAACTTATATAGACAAAACTATTGTGGGTGTATATATAGTAAAAAACAAAGTAAGCAAAACTAAACTTACTTTGTTTTATTTTATGTAACATAATGTAAATATTAACAAAAACTACCTTGTATAAATTCCAAAAATTTACTATAATAATTATAGTAGGTGACAATATGAAGAATAAAAAGGAAAAAAGTACATTATATTTTATAACTAAGACAATATCTTGGTGTGTAATGGCAATATTGGTAATAATTGGTTTATTTTTAGTAAGTTATATTGCTATAAATAAAATAGCACTTGCTAAAGGTCAAAAACAACCTCTTGGTTTATATACAATAATAAGTCCTAGTATGACTCCAAATATACAAGTATATGATGTAGTATTTATAGTTAAAACAAATCCAGAAGATATAGAAGTTGGAGATGTAATCTCATACTATAGTACTAACGCATTCTTTGGTAATACTCCAATAACACACCGTGTAGTAGAAAAATTTAGTACTAATCAAGGTTACACCTTTAGAACAAAAGGAGATGCTAATCCAGTTGTAGATAACGAAATAATAAGTGAAGATAATGTTATAGGTGTTGAAAAAATGATAATACCACAACTAGGAAGAGTACAATTCTTTTTAGCGAGCAAATTCGGTTGGTTCACAATAATACTAATACCAGCAGTAGGTGTAATTATATATGATATAATAAAATTAATTAAATTAATAAGAGTAAAAAATAAAATGTCTAAAGTAAAACAAGAAGAAGTAGATGAAGACTTACCAACACGAAAAAGAAAAAGAACAACATCAGTAAAATAATTAATTAAGAGTACTTGAAAAGAGTACTCTTTTTTGATAAAATTAAACTAGTTAAGGTAGAAGGAGATGTAATATGACTAATAATTATGTAAATAAATTAAGTTATATTTCTCCGTTAGTACAAAATAAAGTACTGAATGGGGGGGGTATTATCTTCTAACTAACTTAAAAGAAGAAAATTTTTTGCATGAAATAAAATGGATAGAATCATTCTACCCATTTTTTGTTGTGTAATGAAAGGAGTTAATGTTTATGCAAAAAAAACAAACAATATTAGTAGTTGCTAGTTTACTACTAGTAGTA
>ERZ826220.50-NODE-50-length-143233-cov-7.583477_pt1 | contig 143233 bp, 109 predicted proteins | sample MGYA00519927_ERZ826220 | MGnify/ENA primary metagenome ERZ826220 (study PRJEB31778, sample SAMEA3449225) | human gut metagenome | biome: human gut; feature: human-associated habitat; material: faeces | place: United Kingdom | collected 2010/2012 ... | reverse complement strand
CTGATGGACGACATGTACCGCACGGCCAAGGAAATCTCCGAGGAGTTGGGCAAACTGGACGGCCTCTCCGACCAGGAAAAAGACCACCTGTACCACATCATCGGCATGGGTGCGCTCAAGTATTTCCTGCTGAAGGTCGATCCCCGCAAGCGCATGATGTTCAACCCGCAGGAATCCATCGACTTTAACGGCAATACCGGCCCGTTCATCCAATACACCTACGCCCGGATCCAATCCATCAAACGCCGGGCGGGACAGTTGCCCGAAAAGCCGGAAAGGCCCTCCAGCCTGCAGGAGCGCGAAGTGGAACTGATCAAGAACATCGCCGAATTCCCCGCCCTGATCCAGAAGGCCGCCGCTGCACATTCGCCGGCACTGGTAGCCAACTACGTCTATGAACTGGTGAAAATGTACAACTCGTACTACCAGAACGTCCCGATGCTTTCGGCCGAAGACGCCTCGGTGCGTACCTTCCGCGTGCAATTGTCCGACCTGGTGGGACGCGTGATCCGCACCGGCATGTACATCCTGGGCATCGAAGTCCCCGAGAGGATGTAAGCCTCTCCTGTTCTGACAAACCGATGGAATACATCTACAACATCACCGCCGCCGTCGATACAGCCATTGCCGCGCAATGGGTCGAGGAGGCCTGCGCATCGTTCCTGCCGGCCCTGGCAAAGGTGCCGGGCGTATCGGCGGTAGAACTCATCGAGGTACACTCGGACGACGCCCCGGCCGACACCCGCTCGTATACCGTACAAGTGCGCTTTTCCGGGAAAGACTCCCTCGAAGCCTTCCTGGGAGCCCTCGAACGCGAAGCCGAAAGCCGGCTTTTCGAGCGTTTCGGGCAGCGTTACCTCACCTTTCGCCTGCAACTCGACAGCCTGCACAAGATCGCCTCGACCGGGGAATGACCACTCCCCCGCCGACAGGTCCTCGGGGCAGGCCGCACAAAAAACAGGAAACCCTGTGGAAAAAGTAAGAGCCAAAAAAGCCCTCGGGCAACATTTCCTCACCGACCGCTCCATCGCGCGGCGCATAGCCGATACGGTGGATGGCGCCCCCAACGGCAATGTGCTGGAAGTAGGCCCCGGGATGGGTATCCTGACCGAATGCCTGCTGGAAAAGGGGTGCCATGTCCTGGCGGCCGAGATCGACCCCGAATCGGTGGAATACCTGCTGGGGCACTTCCCCGCGCTGGAGGGACGGATCGTCCAGGGAGACTTTCTCAAGATGGACCTCTCGGGGCTTTTCGCAGGGGAAACCTTCACCCTGATCGGCAATTTCCCGTACAACATCTCCTCGCAGATCATGTTCCGGGCCTTGGAGTACACCGACCGCATCCACCGCATCGGCGGGATGTTCCAGCGGGAAGTCGCCCAACGGCTCACCGCCCCTCCGGGGAGCAAAGTGTATGGCATCCTGTCGGTGCTGCTGGACGTGTATTACCGTCCGGAGTACCTGTTCACCGTACCGGAAACCGTCTTCTCCCCTCCCCCGAAAGTAAAGTCGGGCGTCATTCGGCTGGAACGCCGGGAAGACATCCCGCAGGACTTCAAAGCGGAAGCCCTGCTGCGGGTGGTCAAGGCCGCTTTCAACCAGCGCCGCAAGACGTTGCGCAATGCGCTGCGCCCGCTGGGAATCCCGTCCGGACTGGCGGACCATCCGCTGCTGGACCGCAGGGCGGAACAGTTGTCCTCGGCGGAATTTTTGGACCTGAGCCGCTGGGAGTGGGGCAACTGAAGTTTGCGGCCCCCAAGGGCCGCAGCGCCGCTTTCGCGGCGCATGCTTGGGGGGCGAGCTTTTTTATTTGGGATAAATCGTCCTCCCGGAGGATTTTTTGCCTACCTTTGCACGCGAAACATTTAAGGAGTAAATAATTAAGGCAGAACACCTGCCGCCCTTTCCAAGCGGGAAAGGGAACAAAAACCAAGAACGCACCATGCAGGTTCCACAACCTCTTTCGCAGACCGTTACCCTCAAGGACGGTCGCACCATCACCATCGAGACCGGTGTATGGGCCAAACAAGCCGCCGGAGCCGCTGTCGTTCGGATGGGCGGCACGGTCGTGCTGGCCACCGTAACCACAGCCGATGAAGGCAAGGAAGGCGCCGATTTCCTTCCCCTGACCGTCGAGTACAAAGAATCGTTCACCGCAGCCGGCCGCTTCCCCGGCGGATTCATGAAACGCGAAATGCGCCCCAACGACGAAGAGATCCTCGTCGCCCGTCTGGTGGACCGCATCCTGCGCCCCATGTTCCCCTCGGACTATCACGCCGAGACGCAAGTCATCGTTCAGCTGCTTTCCTACGACGGACACACCCAACCCGATTCGCTGGCCGGACTGGCCGCCTCGACGGCCATCGCCGTTTCGAGCATCTTCACCTCCAGATAGGTCTGCGAAGACGGGAAACCGCCCGCTACGCTCGTGATCGTCATACCGCTGTCGGCTATGACCAGCCCCGCCGTCTCGACGAAAACGGGATAGACGCATACCGAGGCCACGTTCTCTATGTCCGGATAATGCCCGGGAAAACGAACGGCCTTGGCCACGAACCGCTCGATATGCTCGTGCGAGTCGGTCGCCCCGAGCGAAGTCAGGTCGATGCTGCGGAAACACCGCCGGTATACCTCTTCGTTGCCGTTCGCCCGCAGGCGCGCCTGCACGTCCGCCAGAATCGCTCGTATCTCGGCATCCGCAGGAGCGGCTCCGAACTTGGTCAGGGTATTGCTGTATTCCATAGCCGACGGGATTTAACGAAAGGGTTTCCCTGCAAATATAGTCAATTTAGAGGTCGCTCCCGCGCCGCGCCGCAAAATAATCGCACAAAACGACGCGGAGCGGATGCCTTTCCGCACCCGCCCCGCATCGACCGCGCATCCGGCCGTCCTCGGCTAAAGCATCAGCGTCAGGCCGATATTTATCTGCTGGACCTGCGGACCGTGCTTTTCCTTGAATATCGTAGGCCGGTAGTAAGTCGCCGAGAGGGCGAAATGGTCGTAGCCGATGTTGATCGTATAGCCGTAGTGAAAATTGCGCAGCCCCATGCTGCCATGCTCCTTGAACTTGCCGTTGAGGTTCGGATCGTTCGCCTTGATTTTCGTATGGGAGCCCATGCGCCATCCGCCGACGACACCCGCATTGACATAGAACAGATTGTGCCGCCCCATCTGGAACTCGACCAGAAGCGGCACGTTCAGATAACAGGTGAACAGCTTCGACTTCTGCAGCCGAATCCGTTGCTCTTCGTACTGAAAGTCGGGCACCGTCACGCCGTGCTCGTATTTCAGCGCGATGTTGTTCTCGAACCGGAAATTGTTGAACTCGAAACCCAGACCCGTGATCAGACCGAAACGGCGGCTCTTGAGCAGTGTCAGATCGACCGGATTCAACGTGACGCCGATCGACTTGGCGCTCTGCGAAAGACATTGCAGATGATCGGGCAACTTCAGCTTGCCGAGGTTCGTAATCAGCCCGCTGTAATGGATTCCTATGCCGGCCCAGTGTCCGTCGTTCCAGAAAAGCTTGTTGTGGCGTTCTCCGGCGCGTTTTTTCGAGAAATCGTTGATGCGCAGCACGAACTTGCTTTGGTTTTCGCCTCCGGCACGTCGGTCCGGATCGCGGTAACGGTCCTCGACGAAAACTTCGCGCTTCTGCGCGACGGTATCGGAAGACGACTGGGCCCGGGCGGGTGCGACGAGCGGCAGAAGCAGGACGATCGACAGAATTCTTTTCATTTCGACTCTATGGATTGTTTTTCGGATTCTTGTTGCCAATGCGGATCAGCGAGATAATTTCTACGCCGCTTTCGTTTTCGGTACGGTAAGTCCTGATCGGTATGATGCGGTCGAGCGGAGCCAGAATCGACGTCAGGACGCGCATCCCTCCCGTAGCGGTCTCCTCCGAAGCCCTCCCGTCGCGGAACGAGGCGGCGGGCATCGAACGGGAATCGTCATACCGCCACATGTCCGGCTGCGGATCGGGGCTTCCGAGCGCAACGGGAACGCTGCGGATCGTCTCGGCAATCGGCCTGTCTTTCAGATCGGCCGGAGCGACCCGCTCCCGGCAGGCGCGGGCCATTTCTCCCGAGAGCACCGGATCGATCCGTTCGTGGACGAATGCGGCACGCATGGCGGCGCTTTCCGGAACAGGAGGGACCTGTGCGGGCGAAGCCGACGCAACGCGGACATACACGGAGGGCTTCTGCGACACGGCCTGTTCCGTTACGTCAGCCTCAACGGGCTCTTTCGAGACCAAGGCCGAAGCACTTTCCTGCCGCCGCTCGACTTCCGGCTGCCCGGCCGGAATACCCCGGGCCAGCAGCGCGTCGTCGCGCGACGAGTCGTGCCGGTCGACCAGCACGAACACCCCGATCAACAGGCAGGCCGCCGCCATGCCGCCCAGAAACGACCCGGCCCTGTTCAGCCACACCGACACCCCTATGCCTCCCCGCAACAACGCTTTCTTATCGGGATAGACCCATTTCTCCGCCGGGAGCACCGGCACGCTCCCGCGCATCGAACGGATCTCTCGCCCCAAGTCGGGATGTTCGGACAAGAAAGCCTCGAAAGCCGGAAGCTCGTCCGCCGGCAGGTTTCCCTCGACGTAATCGAGAGCCCGCGATTCGTAATCCTCTATGCTGATTCTCATTACAGTATGTTGTTTATATCCCCTATGATCCTCCTGAGCGCGGTTCGTGCCCTGAATATGTACACTTTCACCTGAGTCTCCGACAACCGCGTCATTTCGGCCATTTCGCGATACGAGTAGCCCTCGTAGTCCCTCAGCATGATCAGCGACTTCTGCAACGGGGGCAACTCGTCCAGAAAACGGTCTATCAGCTCCGAAATGCCGTTGTAGTCAGGTCGCCCCGGAGCCGGACTCGTACGCAGCACCGACTCGTCCCCCGTATAGCGCTTTCCCATGCGAACCCTATCCACGATCAGCCGATAAGCCACCGTAAACAGGTACGATTTTTCCTTACCGCTGAGCACGGCTTCCCGGTTCTCCCACAGCCTCAGAAAGCTCTCCTGTACGATGTCCTTCGCCTCGTCATCGCTTCGAAGCGACTTCAGGGCGAAACGGTAAAGGTTATCGGAATATTGACTGACACATTTATCGTACTCGGCAACGGTCATTAAGTCCGGGATTTGACACTATAACGCATAATGCAGGGGTAAAGTTACATCATTTTGCCGAAACTTCCCCGTCCCGATCGTGCACGTACTCGATCTCCTTGAACAGATAATCGCAAATCTCCCCCGTTTCCTTTTCGACTCGCAGTTCCCCTCCGTAAAGCACATCCCGGATCGTTCCCCGGAAACGCTCGCCGGTCAGACCGTCGACAAAGGGATGCCGCTCTCCGAAGCGGTACAGCCGGGCGATATAATCCTCGTCCAGCTTTCCGTAATCGCCGCCGTCCAGCTGCTTGCAACGCACTGTCAGAAAACCGTAAAAACGCTCGAAAACCTCGGACCGGTCGAACTCCGCGCCCTTCTGCAAGGCCAGCGAGGTCGGATTGGGCAGGGCCGGATCGAACGCGGTCTGATTGACATTGAGCCCGATTCCGGCGATCGAGCGCGATATGCAGGCACCCATCAGGTCGTTCTCGATCAGAATGCCGGCCACCTTGCCGTCTCCGACATAAATGTCGTTCGGCCACTTGATCCTCGACTCGATTCCGAACGAATCGACCGTATCCGAAACGGACAGCGCGACGGCCTTCGACAGATAGAACTGGCTCTCGGCCCGCAAGCCGGCAGGGCAGAGCACGGCCGAAAAGGTCAGATTCATCCCTTCCGCGCTGCTCCATGAATTGCCCCGTTGTCCGCGTCCGCGGCTTTGCCGCTCGGCGATCACGACCGCCCCGTTCATGTAACGCGCGTCGCGCGCCTCGTCATTCGTCGAAGCGAGCTCATCGAAAAAGCCCAAGGCAAAGCCCGTCCGGCTCGCAAATTCCTCCAATCGTCGTCTCACGACTCTTTTCCGATTTTTGTCATTCATACCGCAACTCGTTCAGATACCGTCCAAGCCCGCAAGGAGCCGGACAACGGCTTCGGATAAGCGCTCCGTCCGGGCCAGCAGCTTCTCCAGAACGGCCTCGGACCGAGGCGGAGCCTCCTCCTCTTCCCAGGCCGGCCATGCCTCGAACGGCTCGACCGGAATACCGACCGCCTGCTCTTCCTCAGGTTCGGCGATCGGATCGGCAAGCCGTTCCGCCCGCCGCACGGCACGCAAAAGCGCCCGGTCTATGCGCTCCATCCTCTCCTGCGCCGCTGCCCGCTGACCGGGTGCGAACCATATCCCTTCCGACCGTTTGGAGCGAAGCACATCCAGCACGTCGCCGCAAGCGGCGGCGCAGGCATCGGCCGCACCGAAAGCCCCGGCCAGCGCCTTGCCCGGCTCCCCGAAGGCGGACAGCATTCCCTCGGCCTCCCGACTCGCCTCCGCGCTTTGCCGCCTATGTTCCTCGAAATCGCGCGCACGTTCCCCGGCCCTTTGCGGATCGGTCTCCCCGAAATAACCGCGAACATCCGAAAACATCCCGTACACAGCGCGGACACGCTTCGCCAGCAATACCCTCAGCGGATAGGCCGACAACTCGCCCTCGGGAATTCTCGGAACGCGGACCGCTCCCGAACCGGCCTGACGCGTGCGCCCTTTTCCCCGAATCAACCGGCGTGTCAGTCCGGCGAGCCGAGGAACCAGCGGAAACAGCAGCATCGCATTGACCGCATTGAACAGCGTATGGAAAAGCGCGAGTCCTACGGGCTGGGAAACGGCCGACGTCAGCGGAGAAACCCCGCCCGCCCAGACGATCAGGTCCGCTATGCCGAGCACAAGCCACGGCAGCAGAGGCAGAGCCCACAGCACGCCGAACAGATTGATCAGAAAATGGGAAAGGGCCGCCCGGCGCGCATCGGCCGACGTGACGACCGCGGCCAAATTGGCCGTCGCCGTCGTACCCACGTTCTCGCCCAACACCATGGCCAGCGCGTACTCGAACGGAATCAGTCCGCCGCCGCACAATACGATCGTGAAAGCGGTCATAGCGCTCGACGACTGCACGAGAGCCGTCAGCAGAGCGCCGGCCAAAGCGAACAGCAGAGCCGTCCCCGCACCCCGGCCGCTCAGTCCGGCCAACCAGTCGGTCACGGCAGGACGACCGGTCAGCGAGGCCACGTTGCTGCCGAAAATCCCGATCGCGAGCAACAGCAGCGCCAGGCCGCAGAGCATACGCCCCGCATCCCGCGTGCGTTTCCGCCCCAGCGCCGACATCCCGAAAGCGGGAATCAACAAAGCCATGGCGACCGACGTCGAATCGAATCCGAATCCCAGCAACACGACGAGCCAAGCCGTTACCGTCGTACCCACATTAGCCCCCAGAATCATCGCGACGGCCTGCCGCAACCCCAGCAGTCGGGCATGAACGAAACTCACGATCATGACCGTCACGACGCTCGACGACTGCACGACGGCCGTAATCAGCGTGCCCGACAGCACGCTCCGGCCGGGCGAAAGCGTCATCGAGCGGAGCGCCCGCCGCAACGGGCCGCCGGAAAGCCGCTGCAAGGCCGAGCCCATCCATTTCATACCGAAAAGGAACAGGCAGACCGATCCGAGAACCGTGACTATGAGGGCGGCGGTATCCACTACGCGTACTTAGGTTTCACCGAACGATTCAGCGGAGCCGGCCGGCCGTCGCAGCCGGCGTACTCCGCCAAAATAAATATAGGGATAATTTTCGCAAGACGCCTATACCGGTACATCGAATTCGCGCAGCGCGTCGTTCAGCGATGTTTTCGTATCGGTCGAAGCCTTGCGCTGTCCGATGATCAGCGCGCAGGGAACCTGATACTCGCCGGCCGGGAACCGCTTCGTGCGCGAGCCGGGTATCACGACCGAACGGGACGGCACGTACCCTTTGTACTCCTTGGGCTCCGGCCCCGACACGTCGATGATCCTCGTCGAGCCTGTGATGACCGTCCCGGCGCCGAGCACCGCCTCGCGGCAGACATGCGCCCCTTCGACTACGATGCACCGGCTTCCGACGAAGCAGCCGTCTTCGACGATCACCGGCGCTGCCTGCACCGGCTCGAGCACGCCGCCTATGCCGACGCCTCCGCTCAAATGGACGTGCTTGCCGATCTGAGCGCACGAGCCGACCGTTGCCCAGGTGTCGACCATCGTTCCCTCGTCGACATAAGCGCCGATGTTCACATAGGACGGCATCAGGATCACGCCCGGAGCCAGATAGGCGCCGTAACGGGCCGCAGCGTGCGGCACGACGCGGACGCCGAGTTTCTCGTACCCGGTCTTCAGGTCCAGCTTGTCGTAAAATTCCATCGGGCCGGCTTCGGTCACCCGCATCCCGCAAATGGGGAAATAGAGGATCACGGCCTTCTTGACCCATTCGTTGACCTGCCACCGGCTGTCGCCCAGCGGTTCGGCCGTGCGGAGCTCTCCACGGTCGAGCAGATCGACCGTCTCGCGTATCGCGCTTTTGACCGCCTCGTCGCGGAGCAGTTCGCGGTCGTTCCACGCCCGCTCGACGGTCGTTTTCAGATTTTCGTACATAAAGCTATTCCACATGGTTTTACGTCGGCGAAGTTACGAAATTTATGCCAGAATTATTTGAGAAACAGCCCGGACTTTCGTACCTTGCGGAAATTTTCACGGAAAAGCCCCGCGAAAGAACGAAATTTAACCGGGCTCCCGGACTTCGCAACAGGGGAAACGTCTTCGGCGCACGCGAAGCGGAAAGCCCGGCCGGTTGCGGAGTTTTCCGCGAGAAATCTTCCCGACGTCATGCGAAGAGGGAACAGAGGAACTTGCAGCAGAATGAAAACACGTAAAATCGATAGACCCATGAAACATGCTTTGCTTCCCGCCGCACTGCTGATCGCGGCAGGCGTTTTGTGCACGAACTGTAAAACGAAAATGAAAATCTCGACACTGCCTTATCCCGTCGCCCGCATGGACAGCACGGTCGACGACTACTTCGGAACGAAAGTGCCCGATCCGTACCGCTGGCTGGAGGACGACAACTCGGCCGAGACGGCCGCCTGGGTGACGGCCGAAAACGAAGTCACGCAGAACTACCTGTCGCAAATCCCGTTCCGCGACAAGATCCGCAACCGGTTGACCGAGCTCTGGAACTATCCGAAATACGGCGTGCCGAGCAAGCACGGCGACTACTTTTTCTTTTTCGAGAACGACGGACTGCAAAACCAGAGCGTGCTCTACCGCCAAAAAAGCCTCGACGGTCCGGCCGAGGTATTCCTCGACCCGAACAAGCTGTCGGACGACGGTACGGTCGCGCTGAGCGACGTATCGTTCTCGAAGGACGGCAAGTATTGCGCCTATGCGGCCGCCTCGTCCGGTTCGGACTGGGTCGAGATCCGCGTGATGGACGTGGCCACGCGCGAACTGCTGCCCGACGTGATCCGCTGGGTCAAGTTCTCGGGCGCCGTCTGGACCCGGGACGGCTTCTATTACAGCGGCTACGACGAGCCGAAGCAGTCCGAGGCGCTCGTCGCGCAGAACCGCTTCCAGAAAATCTTTTTCCACAAGCTCGGGACCGAGCAGAGCGCCGACCGCCTGATCTACGAGGACCGCGCCCACCCGCTGCGATACGTGAGCGCCGAAGTCAGCAAGGACGACCGGCATCTGTTCGTTTTCGCGACCGAGGGCACGAGCGGCAACGAGGTGCTGTGGGCCGACCTGTCGAAGGGCGCGCCCGAATTCGAGGTACTGTTCCCCGGCTTCGCTAACGATTATGCTCTGGTTCACGCGCGCGACGGCCGCGCCGTCTTCTACACGAACGAGGGCGCTCCTCGCTACCGGCTGGTGCAGGCGGACCTCAACGGAGCCGAACCGGTCCTGAGCGAACTGTTGCCCGAGTCGGAGCTGCTGCTCGAAGGGGCGTCGGTGGCCGGCGGATCGCTGTTCGCGCTCTACCTCGACAAGGCCCAGAGCGCCGTATCGCAATACGACCTCTCGGGCAAGAAGTTGCGCGATTTGAAGCTGCCGGGAATCGGCGCGGCGGCCGGATTCGCGGACAACGACCAGGAGCCATTCACATTCTACTCGTTCTCGGAGTTCACTCGTCCGGCCTCGATCTACCGGTACGACATCGCTACGGGCGAGTCGAGCGTGTTCAAAACTCCCGATCTGAAGTTCGATCCTGACCGGTTCACAGCCGAACAGGTCTTCTTCGACAGCAAGGACGGCACGCCCGTCTCGATGTTTCTGGTACACCGCAAGGATATGAAGCTCGACGGCAACAATCCGACCTACTTGTACGGCTACGGCGGATTCAACATCAGCCTGACGCCCGGCTTCACGCCGCTGAGCGTGCTGTTGATGGAACAGGGCGGCATCTATGCCATGGTGAACCTTCGAGGTGGCGGCGAATACGGCGAGGAATGGCACCGGGCCGGCATGCTCGCCAACAAGCAGAACGTATTCGACGACTTCATCGCGGCGGCCGAGTACCTGATCGACAACAAATACACGTCGAAGGAGAAACTGGCGATCGCCGGCGGATCGAACGGCGGCCTGCTCGTCGGAGCCTGCATGACCCAGCGGCCCGACCTGTACGCGGTAGCATTGCCGGCCGTAGGCGTGATGGACATGCTGCGCTACCACCTGTTCACCTGCGGCTGGGGCTGGGCCGTGGAGTACGGCAGCAGCGACAACGAGGAGCAGTTCGGCTACATCTATAAGTATTCACCTCTGCACAACATTCATGCGGGCGCCTGCTATCCGGCTACGCTCGTCACGACGGCCGACCACGACGACCGCGTCGTGCCGGCCCACTCGTTCAAGTTCGCCGCGACTCTCCAAGCCGCTCAGGGCTGCGACAACCCGGTGCTGATCCGCATCGAGACGAAAGCGGGCCACGGAGCCGGCAAGCCGACGTCGAAGCGTATCGACGAAATGACCGACGTGCTGTCGTTCATGCTATGGAATACCGGCACGGAAGTGGAATAAATAAAGAACGAAGGCCATGCGGCGAGCTCTGGCATCGGTCCGGAGCCCTGCCCGGCCAATGAGCGAAAGGAAGACCGGCACTGCTTTGTCCTGAATTCCGGGTAACCGTCATTTCGGACGACCACGTTTCCGGGTGACGACGCCGCACCGATCAATATCCGCATTGCCTTTACGGAGATTTTCTGCCAAAAATTCTCCGAAGCGATGCTTCTCCCCTGGCTCCCGCTTCCGGCAGGAGTCGGACAGGGACGGCGGCATCCGTCGCTCATTCCTTCTCCTTGCGCCGGACAATCCGCTTTGTATACCTCTGCCGGACGACAAAACCGGGCGAAGCGGAAAATCCGGCTCCCTCCGAAACGGGTAACGGACCGGCAGCAAGCGCTCCGCACGGAAACGAAAACACGAAAGACATGCCCCCCATCAAAATATACAAGTTCGGAGGCGCTTCGGTCCGCTCGGCCGAAGGAGTCGAGAATCTGGCGCGAATCGTCGCCGCCGAACCCGCACGACTACTGGTTATCGTTTCGGCTATGGGCAAGACGACCAATGCGCTGGAGGAAGTGCTCGACCGGTTCATGCGCAACCGCTCGGACGAAGCAATCGAGCTGTTCGCGGAGATCGAACGATACCATCGGCAGATCGTCCGCTCACTGTTCGCCGATCCCTCTTCCGTCGAGGCACGCACCGAAAAACTCGCCTCGGAGGTTCGGGAACTGCTTCGCAGCGAAACCTGCCGGGAGGATTACGATCGCTGGTACGACCGGATCGTAAGCTACGGCGAACTGCTCTCGACCGTCATCGTCTCGGAATACCTCGCCGCACAAGGCACGCCGAACCGGTGGCTCGACATGCGCGGGCTTTTCGTGACCGACAGCCGCTACCGCGAGGCGACCATCAACGTCGACCGGTCGGCTCGAGCTCTGCGCCGGGCCGTCGACGCAGCCCCCGAACGCGTGCTGGTCGGACAGGGATTCATCGGCGCGACGCCGGCGGGCCGCCCGACGACGCTCGGCCGCGAAGGATCGGACTACTCGGCCGCCATGGCCGGCTATCTGCTCGATGCCGGGAGCGTAACGATCTGGAAGGACGTCGACGGCATCCTGAGCGCCGACCCCCGGCTGTTCGCGGACACGATGCTGATTCCCGAACTGTCGTATCTCGACGCGATCGAGCTGGCCTACGCCGGGGCCCAGGTGATCCACCCGAAAACGATCAAGCCGCTCCAGAACAAGAATATTCCGCTCTACGTCCGTCCGTTCGGCGATCCGACGAAGCCGGGCAGCGTGATCTGTGCGTCGTCCCCGGTCCCGCCGGGCGTGCCCGTCCGCATTCTCAAAGGCCGTCAGGTCCTGATTTCGATCCGTCCCAAGGATTTTTCGTTCGTGCTGGAAGAACGGCTCGCCGATATTTTTTCGGTATTCGGCCAATACCGACAGAAAATCAACCTGATCCAGAGCTCGGCCGTCAATCTGAGCCTGTGCGTCGACGATTCGCGCTATTTGGAGCGAGTCGTCGATGCGCTCCAAACCGAATTCCGCGTCGTGTACAACCGCGACATGGAATTGCTGACGATTCGGGGCTACGATCAGATAACCTATGACAGATATGCCGAAGCGGAAGGGGTCTTTCTGGTCCAGAAAACGCGCCGCACGGCTCGCATCGTCCGAAGCGCAAGCCATTGACGATACGGAATCCGGAATTTTCGCACGTGTCATCCGGCCGCATGCAGACGCACGCCTCATGCGAACCGCAAACTCCGCACAGACAGCCTTCCTGAGAAAAATCCCGCCTCGGCCGAGCACGCCGGCAGACGATCGTACCGCGACCGCCGTCCGAGCCGAGCCGGTCGGATTCGCGCTTTACATAATCTCGACCCAGCTCATGAACGGATAGGCGCGGTTCTCCATGCGCATCCGCTCCTCGAAATAGCGGAGCGTGCGCGTGAGCCCTTCCTCGATCGGGATCCGAGGTTCCCAGTCGAGCTTGCGACGAGCCAGTTCGATGTCGGGCACCGTGTTCTGCGAACTGTCCGTAGGCAGGTTCAGCAGCACGATTCTCGACGGACTTCCCGTCAAATGAACCACGTCCTCGGCCAAGGCATCGATCCGAACCGGGTCCACGCCTCCGATATTGACCGGTTCGGACAGCTTGCCGGTCGAATTCATCATCCGCACGAGCGCCTCGACCGCGTCGTCGATATAGAGAAAACAGCGGGTCTGCATCCCGTTGCCCCGGATCGATATGCTCTCTCCCGAAAGCGCGCTCTTGATGAAAGCGGAGATCACGCGTCCGTTCCCGAGCGGCATGCGCGGTCCGTAGACATTGAACAGTCTCGGGATACGGATATCGACCCCGTACTGATGATGATAGGCGGTAAAAATCGACTCGGCGGCCCGCTTTCCCTCCTCGTAGGCGCTTCGCTCGCCGACCGGGCTGACGTTTCCGCGATACTGTTCGGGAATCGACGGCACTTGCGCCTTGCCGTAGACTTTTCCCGACGAGGCCTGCAAAATGCGCGCCCCCATGCGTCGGGCCACTTCGAGCATGTTGACCGCCCCGATCAGCGACGTCTTGAGCGTCATCACCGGATCGTGCATGTAGTCGGCCGGCGCCGACGGGCAGGCCAGATTGTAAATCTGGTCCACCTCCTCGAAATACGGAAACGTGACGTCGTGACGCACGAGTCGGAACAGCGGATTGGCCATCAGATGCTCCACGTTGCGCTTGTCGCCCGAGTAATAGTTGTCCAGCGCGATCACCTCGTTCCCGTCGGCGAGCAGGCGCTCGCACAGGTGACTGCCGATGAAGCCGGCCCCGCCGGTAACCAGTATTCTTTTTCTCATGTCGCTTGCGTATTGATACGCCCCTTCTACGCAAGAACTGTTCCGAAACATCCCCCGAAAACAGACAACGACGGCGGCCGTCTCCTGCGAGACGGCCGCCGTAAAAAACTGCGACACGGACTTAAGCCGTGCGGATTTTCGATCCCTTCAGCGCGAACCAGCCCATGTAAGCGTAGAACACGAACAGACAGCACAAGGCCGGAACGAGCCCGAACCCTTCCTGCACGCCTCCCATGACCGGCATCAGCACGGCCGCTCCGATCACGCCGGTGCAGATGATCCCCGAAGCCTGCTTGATGTTGGGCCCCAGATCGACCGTAGCCAGCGAGAAGATGCAGCTCCACATGATCGAGTGGAACAGACCGGTCCCGATATAGAGGTAGAGCGACGTCCAGCCCGAGGTCAGCAGCGAAAGCAGCAGGCAGAGCGACGACAGCAGCAGAGCGCCCGAGAGCACCTTGCGGGCGCTGAACTTGCGCAGAATGGCCGAGCCGAAGGCACGCCCCACGAGCAGCCCGCCCCAATAGAGCGACAGCAGCGACGTCGGGTCGGTCACGCTGAGTCCCAGCGACTCGAATTTGGCGGGGAAGAAGCTCGGAATACCCACCTCGACGCCCAGATAGGTAAAGATAGCCAGTGCACCGAGCATCACGTGCGGATACTTGAACGCGCTCGACTTGTAGCTCTTGCCGTTCTCGGCGACCTGATCACCCGCAGGCTCTTCGTCCTTGATCGCCGGCAGCTTGAGCAGCATGACGATCACGCCGAGGACGATAGCGAAAATGCCCAGCCCGAGGAAGGGAACCTGAATCTGCGAAACGTTGTAAGTACCGTTCGATACGATGATCATCGACACGAACAGCGGCGCGATGAACGTGGCCAGCGAATTGAACGTCTGGTTGACCGTCAGGCGCGTCGCGGCCGTTTCGGGCGGTCCGAGTACCAGCACGTACGGATTCAGCGCCACCTGAAGCAGCACGATGCCGACGGCCACGAGAAACATGCAGCCGAGGAAACCGTAGAAGCCGGCCTCGACGCCGAGATAATTCAGCGCCATGCCGAGCCCGATCACGATTACGCCCGCGACCAGCGCCGTCTTGTATCCGATCTTGCCCAGCAGCCATGCGATCGGAATCGACAGGATATACGCTCCGTAGAAAGCCGTGTTGATCAATTGCAGCTCGACGTCGTCGAGCGGGCTGAACGCCTTGTTGCAGAAGGCGATCATCGAGTTGTTCATCGTCGTGATGAATCCCAGCAGGAACATCAGCACGACCATGACGGTCAACGCGAACGTGTAGTTCGGTTTCTGTGAATTGGTCATAGTTCGTTTTTTTAGGTTATTTGGTTTGAGTGCATGCATAATCGTAGGTTCCCGTCTCCGCTTGCCGAACCGGCCGCGCCCGGACATTTCCGGAATCGCCGTCCGGCATGCGGGCTCCGGCTACCGGGGCTTCCGTCACGCTCCGGCGCCGGAATTCCGTCCGGCGCGCTACAACGTATCGAAGCGATAGACGATCCTCTGCTCGTAAATTTCCCCGGGACGGAGCACGACCGACGGAAACTCGGGCTTGTTCGGACTGTCGGGAAAGGCCTGGCACTCGATCGCCACGCCGTCGCGGTTCCGGTACTCGTGTCCGCTGATACTTCTCGGGCACCCCTCGAGCCAGTTCCCGGTGTATATCTGTACTCCGGGCTGAGTCGAGCGGATCGTCATCCGCCGACCGCTCTGCGAATCGTACAGAAACCCGAAATCGGTCAGCCGGCCGGGTTCCCACCCGTCGATCGCCCAACAATGATCGTACCCGTAGCCGAACCGCAGCGGCTCGTAGTCGGCGTTTATATCGCGTCCGAGCGGCTTCGGTTCGCGGAAATCCATCGGCGTCCCCTCGACCGGCGTCCTGCGACCGGTCGTGATCTGGTCCGCGTCGGTCTCCAAAAAGCACGATGCGTTGAGTTTCAACACATTCTCGAGGGCGCCGCCCTCGGCCTCGCCGCGCAGGTTGAAATAGGCATGGTTGGTCAGGTTGACCACCGTCGGGGCGGACGTGCGGGCATAAAGCGTGATTTCGAGTTCGCAGTCGTCGTTCCAGTCGTAAACGACCTCGGCATCCAGATCGCCCGGATAACCTTGGTCGCCGTCGGGACTCAGCAGCGAGAAGACGACCCTGTCGGTTTCGACCCGACTGTCCCACAGCTTGTTGGCAAAACCGGCATCCCCGCCGTGCAGATGGTGTCGTCCGTTGCAGTTCCGCGTCAGGCGATACTCCTTGCCGTCGAGCGTAAAGCGGGCGAAGCCGATACGGTTCGCGAACCGGCCGGGCGTCTTGCCCATGCAGGGCCCGTCGTTGAAATAGCTTTTGAAATCGTCGTATCCGAGCGCCACATCGGCCATGCGGCCTTCGCGGTCGGGCACGACGATCGAAACGATCCCGGCGCCGATATTGCTCAACCGCACCTGCGCCCCCGCGCCGTTGGTCATCGTATAGAGGATCACGGCCTCGCCTTCGGGCGTGAATCCCCAAATGTTCTGCTCTATGTCCATCTTCGCATCGTTAATTCATCTCATACGGCCCCGCGGCTTCCCGGACATCGCGGACCGGTTTTCCGGGGCCGCAGCCGGTCTCGCTGCGCCGAATCGTCGGTTACGACGGCTTGCAATTCCCTGCTCCGGGCGCCTCCCGACGCGGGCCCTCCGGGCTCGCCGCAACACGGCCGCCTAAGGCCAAAGCTTAGCGGGATACACGCCCTCGTCGATCAGCTTGCGTATCCGTTCGACGACGGCGGGACGGTCCTCCTTGTAGGTCACGCCGAACCACTGGGCCGAACTGCGCAGCACGCGGAGCTGGGCGCGTCCTTCGGCCACCAGCTTGTTGACCATCGTCGGTATGTAGAACTCCGACTTCGGATTGTCGATATTATCTTTCAGATAGGTGGCGAAATAGTCCTCCGAATACTTGAAATAGTCGGGCGTGAAGCCGAACATGTTCATCGACACGGGCGTGTCCTCGGCCAGCTCCACCAGCCCGCCCCGGTCGTCCTCATAGACGATGCGGCCCATGCGTCGCTCGATGCGCGTACGCTCGACCATCGAAGTCAGGTTGCCGCTGTGGTCCACGCTGCACACGCCCCGCGAAACGGCGCCGAAATCCGACAGCGTATTGCGTATCTCGTAGCCGACCATGCAATAGTGGTTTTTCTGGCCGGCCACGCTGCGCAGATAGTCGGCGATCGTCCGGTAGGCGTCCTCGCCGTAGAAGTCGTCGGCATTGATGACTGCGAACGGCTCCTCGCGGATCGTGCCGGAAGCCATCATCACGGCATGGTTCGTTCCCCAAGGTTTCGTCCGGTCGGCCGGAACCTCGAACCCCGCGGGCAGCTTGTCCAGTTCCTGAAAAACGAAATCGACGGCTATTTTCCCTCCGAAGCGCTCGGGCGTGAAAATTTCGCGGAATTCTTTCTCGAACAGATGTCTGATCACGAATACCACGCGGCCGAACCCGGCCCGGATCGCGTCGTAGATCGAGTAATCGATGATCGCCTCGCCGTTCGGCCCCACGCCGTCCATCTGCTTGAGCGATCCGTAGCGGGAACCCATGCCCGCCGCCAATACCAAAAGTGTCGGTTTTTTCATCATGATTTTATCCGTTCGCCGTCCGAGCGAGACCTGTTCCGCGACCGCCTCCCGAAAAGACGGCGCGGCACGGCAATACCCGCAGAATAAAACGAGACCGAAGCGCGTTTATATCCCGGAAGCGTTACGCAAATTTACACTTTATAACTCATTTTCAAAATGCGATCGGATAAAACGTCGCGAAATATTTCGGGGGAAATATTCGCCGTTTTTGCGATCGGCACGGGGAAATTGTTACTTTTGTCAGTTAAAAGCAGCGCTGAAACCTATGAATTTCCGTCAGAACATAGCCTACTTCATACGCCACCTGCGCGAGAAGCACCGGCTCAGCGTCCGCAACCAGCATACCGACCGGGAAATCTGGTACATGCATATCAGTCCGCTGAACTTGTTGGCCGGATTGCTAGCTCTGATACTGATCCTGTTCATTCTCATTGCCTCCACGGTGGCCTATACCCCTGTGCTGGACCTGCTTCCGGGCTATCCCGGCAAAAAGTCGCGGACGATGCTCGTCGAGAACATCATGCGTCTCGACTCGCTCGAGCAGGAACTCCGCAACATGCAGGTATACAGCGAAAATATCGCGCTGATCATGGCCGGGCGCAACCCGGTCACGCGCAACGACATGCTGGAAGCCGACTCGCTCTCGGCGAAAAAAGGCGCTACGGTGGCCGCCATCGCCGAGGACTCGTTGCTCAGGGCGCAGATGGAAACCCCCGGCAGCCCGTACAGCCTGTACGATCCCGACGCGGCCCGAAAGAATCTGCGCAGCGCCATGGAGCTCTTCGCGCCGGTCAAAGGCGTCGTGACGGCCCGGTTCAGCCCGATCGACAACCGGTTCGGCGTATCGCTGGCCACGACGTCCAACCAGCAGGTGATGGCCGTGATGGACGGAACGGTCATCTCGGCGCCATGGACTCCCGAAGACGGGTTCGTGCTGTACGTGCAGCACGCCAATAATATGATTTCGGTCTACCGCCATAACGTCAGCGTGCTGAAAAAAGCGGGAGACCGGGTCTCGAGCGGCGAGATCATCGGCTACACCGGCGGCGAAAACGCGCCGGGCCAAGACAAGAACCTGTTCGAATTCGAGCTGTGGCACAACGGCACCCCTGTCGACCCGCAGGGATATATCGTTTTCTGAATTACCCGAACCCGCGAAAACACGACATCCGGCGGATAACGCTTACCGCCCCGAAACGAATTATGACACACAAGAAACAGCGGCTGGCGATTCTCGGCTCCACCGGATCGATCGGCACCCAGACCCTCGATATCGTCCGCCGGTACGGCGACCTGTTCGAAGTGACTACCCTGACGGCCCGCTCCCGATGGGAGGCGCTGGTGGCTCAGGCAATCGAATTTTCGCCCGACAACGTGGTGATCGCCGACGAAACGTATTATCCGGCCGTGCGCGACGCGCTCGCAGACCGTCCCGTCAAGGTTTACGCCGGAAACGACGCGCTGGAACAGGTCGTCCGTTCCGAACAGGTCGATACGGTCGTCATGGCTCTCGTCGGCTACAGCGGACTGTTCCCGACGGCCAGCGCGCTACGCTGCGGCAAAAAGGTCGCGCTGGCGAACAAGGAGTGTCTGGTCGTGGCCGGAGAACTGATTACCGAGCTGTCGGAGCGCCACCGGGCTCCGATCATCCCGGTGGATTCGGAGCACTCGGCCATTTTCCAGTGCCTGAGCGGCGAGCGGTCGGAAGTCGAGAAAGTGATCCTGACCGCATCGGGCGGACCTTTTCTGAACCGCTCGGCCGACGAGCTCCGCCACGTGACGGTCGCCGAGGCGCTGGCTCACCCGAGCTGGTGCATGGGAGCCAAAGTGACCATCGACTCGGCCTCGCTGATGAACAAGGGCTTCGAGGTGATCGAGGCGCGCTGGCTTTTCGGAGTGGATGCCGGCCGGATCGACGTGGTGATCCATCCCGGTTCGGTCGTGCATTCGATGGTCCAGTTCCGGGACGGAGCCGTCAAGGCCCAGATCGGTACGCCCGACATGCACCTGCCGATCCAGTATGCGCTCACCTACCCGCAGCGCCTGCCGCTCGAAGGCAGGCGGCTCGACTTTTGCGAGCTCGGGACCCTCGAGTTCCGCCGTCCCGATACCGACCGCTTCCCGAACCTGGCGCTCGCTTACGAATGCCTGCGCCGGGGAGGCTGCGCGGGCGCGGTGCTCAACGCGGCCAACGAGGTCGGCGTAGCGGCCTTTTTGGACGGAAAGATCCGCTTCACAGACATCGCCCGCATCAACGAGCAGACGCTCTCGAGAATGCCTCAAGGACGGTGCTCGACGCTCGAACAGTACCGCGAAACGGACGCTGCGGCACGCGAGACGGCGCTCTCGCTGATCTGACAAACGAAAAAACAAAACACCGATGGATATCCTGATCAAACTTCTCCAATTCATTCTCAGCCTTTCCCTGCTGGTCATCGTCCACGAGTTCGGACATTTCCTGTTCGCCCGGATTTTCAAGACGCGGGTCGAAAAGTTCTACCTGTTCTTCAACCCGTGGTTCTCGCTGTTCAAGTTCCGCAAGGGAGAGACCGAGTACGGCATCGGCTGGATTCCGTTCGGCGGATACGTCAAAATATCGGGCATGATCGACGAATCGATGGACACCGACCAGATGAAACAGCCCGTACAACCCTACGAGTTCCGGGCCAAGCCGGCCTGGCAGCGGCTGCTGATTATGGTCGGAGGCGTCGTGATGAATATCGTGCTCGCCCTGCTGATATACATCGGCATGAGCTGGGCGTGGGGCAAGACCTATCTCGATAACCGGAACGTCAAGTACGGCTACGCCTACGGCGAGCTGGCCAAGCGGATCGGGTTCCGCGACGGCGACCGGATCGTGGACATAAACGGCAAACCGCTCGACGACGCGGCCAAGTTGCTCCCGACGATCGTTTTCGACCAGGCGGAATACGTGACCGTCGAGCGCGACGGGAAACAGGAGCGTATCGGAATTCCCGCCGAGGCGATGGCCGAGCTGCTCAACTGCGCCGACTTCGCCGAGCCCCGCATCCCGTTCGTCGTAGGCCGGGCGGTCGAGGGCGGAGAGGCGGCCAAGGCCGGCTTCATGGCGGGCGACACGCTCGTTTCGCTGAACGGCGAGCCGATGCGGTACTTCGACCAGTACCGCCGCGCGTTCGGCCAGTTCAAAGGCGATACCGTCCATGTAAGCGTCATGCGCGACTCGGCAGGAATCACGAAGCTGCTGACATTGCCCGTACGAGTTTCCGACGACGGCCTGATCGGCGTGGAGCTGACTCCGCCGGACCGTCTGCTCAGCCTGAGCACCCGCAACTACACGTTCTGGCAGGCGATACCCGCCGGAGTGAGGCGCACCGGCGAGGAAATCGGCAGCTACGCCAAGCAGATCAAGCTGATGTTCACGCCCGAAACCGAAGCCTACAAGTCGCTGGGAGGACTGATCGCGATCGGAAGCATATTCCCCGACCACTGGAGCTGGATTCAGTTCTGGCACATCACGGCCTTTCTGTCGATCGTGCTGGCGATCATGAATATCCTGCCGATCCCGGCGCTCGACGGCGGACACGTGCTGTTCTTGCTCGTCGAGGTCGTCACCGGACGCCGGCCGAGCGACAAGTTCCTCGAGCGGGCCCAAATGGCGGGCCTGATGATCCTGCTCGCGCTGCTGATCTTCGCCAACGGGAACGACATTTACCGATTTTTCATCAAATAGCCGGGCGCCGGAGACTCCGCGAGTCTTCTGAGCATGGCCGACTGCGAACCTGAGGGCCGCGCGCGGAGATACGCACGGTTTGCGGACGATCCGTGCAGGACGCATCCCGGATACCGGACGCATCCTGCTTCGGAGACGGACCGGGCGCAGTCCGGCGCACGAACCGGCAAACGATCGGTCGGTCCGCCCCGAACGAGTCGCCATGCAACCGCACGGAACCGAACCGGAGAAAGAAAGAATTTCGCCTTCGGCGGAACGATTCCCCGAGAATCGCTATCTTTAACCGACAACTGAAACGACATGGCCAAAATCAAAAAGGCATATTTCTGCAAGGAGTGCGGATTCGAGGCTCCGAAATGGCTCGGGCACTGCCCGTCGTGCGGAGCATGGAACTCCTTCACGGAGGAAGTGATCGCCCGCGAGAACGCCTCGCCCGTAACCGCTCTGACAGGCAACAGACCCCGGTCGAAACCCCAGCGCGTCCGGGAAATAGAGCAAAGCGAGCAAAGGCGGTTCGACCTCTCCTGCACCGAGGTGAACCGGGTGCTCGGCGGGGGACTGATCCGGGGCTCGATGATCCTGCTGGGTGGCGAGCCGGGCATCGGCAAGTCGACGTTGAGCCTGCAGATCGCGCTGCGCGCAAGCGGCCTGAAAACGCTGTACGTTTCGGGCGAGGAATCGCCCCAGCAGATCAAGATGCGGGCGGAACGGCTCGGTGTCGGCAACGACGAGTGCTACATATACAGCGAGACGAACATGGAGAACATCCTGCGCCAGATCGACGAGCAAGCTCCCGACCTGGTCGTTATCGACTCGATCCAGACGATCTATACCGACACGATCGACTCGTCGCCGGGCAGCGTCTCGCAGATCCGCGAATGCGCCGCCCTGTTGCAGAAATACGCCAAGCAGACCGACACGTCGGTCGTCGTGATCGGCCATATCACCAAGGACGGCGTGATCGCCGGGCCGAAGATTCTGGAGCACATCGTGGACGTCGTGCTCCAGTTCGAAGGCGACAACAACAATGCGTACCGCCTGCTGCGCAGCATCAAGAACCGCTTCGGCGCGACGTTCGAGATCGGCGTATTCGAAATGCGGGCCGAAGGGCTGGTCGAGGTGAATAACCCGTCGGAAATCCTGCTGTCGCACTACGACGAGCCGCTAAGCGGCATCGCTGTCGGCGCGGCCGTCGACGGCGCGCGCTCGTACCTGATCGAGACGCAGGCGCTCGTCAGCACGGCCGCCTACGGCACGCCCCAGCGCTCGGCCACCGGATTCGACTCGCGGCGGCTCAACATGCTGCTGGCCGTGCTCGAAAAGAGGGCCGGGCTGAAAATGTACCAGAAGGACGTTTTCCTGAACTTCGCGGGCGGATTCCGCATCAGCGACACCGGCCTCGATCTGAGCGTCGTGGCCGCCGTGCTGTCGTCCTATTTCGACCGTCCTGTCGGAGAAGACACCTGTTTCGCCGGCGAGATCGGCCTGTCGGGCGAAATCCGGCCCGCGCCGCGCAGCGAGCAGCGCATCAGCGAGGCGGCCCGGCTCGGATTCGGGCGCATCGTCGTATCGGGCTATCTGCGCAAAAGCCTGCCGAAGCCGCCCGGAGGCATCCGGATCGCGTACGTCAACAAGATCGAGGAAATGGCCCGTGCCGTTTTCGGAGCGTGAAAAAACGTCTCCTTTCCGCTCCGGACCGAAGATGCGATCGCATCCCGACCGGATTCCGGGTCCGTGACCCCGAAACCGACACGAAAGACGACACCGGGATTCCGCGCCTTTGTTTCGCACCTCGCACGATTCCTCGCCGCCCGCCGCTTTCAGAAGGCTCCGACCGGACATTCCCCGGAAAGAAAGCCGCTGCCGTTTTCCGTCATTCCACGCACGGACAAAACCGTGCCGCAAGAGACATGGGCAGGCCACGGGGCTTCCGTCGTCTCACGCCCTATGCCGTACCTCGAACCGACGGCGAATCGGATTTTCCGACAAACGCGACCGGACTCCATCTTTCGTCCGCATGCGATCCACGACCCGGAGAGCGCAGCAGCTATCCGCCACCGCACGAGCGAAAAGAGCCGGATAGCGACCAAAGCCGCCCGGGACGAAAGAACGTCAGAACATCACGCCTATGCGCATCAATACGGCACCGAAAGACACAGACAGTCCCCCGGAAGAAATGTTTTGCGACTGATAGCCGACCGAAAAAGTGACATTTCGTCCGATGCAGGCTCCCAGTGCCGGCGTGATCAGGAAACCTCCGATACCGGACTCCATCGAGAACCCGTAACCCGCGTCCAGCGACACGAATCCACGGAACATGCTGCGTCCGGCAGGCATATAGCCCTTCAAGTTCGCATAGACCGGCACGATATGCTCGTCCGTGAAATCGATACCTTCGATCGTCCGGCCCAGATAAGTATGGTAGCCGAGCCCCAGACCTATCGAGAAATAGGAATTGACGCGTATTCCGTTCACCACGTCCACCGTCACACGGTTCAGGCTCAGAAAGGGATTGCTTCCCACACCGGCGCCGAAACCCACCTGAATTTCGCCCTGATAGCGGGAACGCTGAGCCGCCAGATCGGAAAACGAGGCGGTCATCAGAAAGAGAAGCGGAAGAAACAGAATCTTTTTCATATCGATTGGGATTGATGATTCGATTGTGCATAACTTATATACCGCTCACGCCCGTTGCTCCGGAACAGACAAACAAGCGCTGCTCCGTATTCCGGACGGCCGCTTCGTTCGAGATCGGGACGGCCGCATCCGTTCCGACAAGCATTCGCCTCGCCTTGCGCGGTCCGATGCGGAGAGACCGGCGCCACGCCGAACCGACGGAAACGATCGGAAACTCGGCATCCGCAAGGCCCTCCCTCTCCTGAGGGAAACATATTCGACGCCCTATTTATATCCGGGAATAATGCTCCGTTTCCGCAATCCGCCTTTATGACAAATATATTTCATTTTCAGGACAAAAGCAACAGGAAAATACCCCGAAAAGGCAGGCCGATACGATAAAAAGCCCGTTCCCGTCCGCCAGTCCGCCAGCGCGATACGGAATCCACTTTGGCAAACGGGCAACGAAAAGGCCGCCTGCATATGTCAGGCGGCCTTCGATATCGATTCGACGGAACGATCAGCCCAAATGTCCGTTTCGGAGCAGATACTCGGCGATCTGCACGGCATTCAGCGCGGCCCCTTTGCGGATCTGGTCGCTGACACACCAGAACGTCAGCGAGTTCGGATCGGCCAGATCGCTACGGATGCGACCCACGTATACGGCGTCGACTCCGGCTAAAGGCAGCGGCATCGGATAACTTTTCTCGGCAGGCTCGTCCATCAGCACGACCCCTTCCGCCGATGCGAAAGCCTCGCGCGCCTCCTCGACCGATACGGGACGCTCGGTCTCGACCCAAACCGCCTCGGAATGGGCGCGCATGACCGGAACCCGGACGCACGTAGCGCTGACGCGGACGTCGGAGTGCATGATCTTGCGCGTCTCGTTGAACATTTTCATTTCCTCCTTCGTATAGCCGTTCTCGGTAAACACGTCGACCTGCGGAATCACGTTATAGGCCAGTTGATAAACGAACTTGGACACGGTCGGCTCCTCGCCGCGCACCAACTGGGCGTGCTGCCGTTCCAGCTCGGCCATAGCGGCCGCTCCGGCCCCGCTCGCCGACTGATAGGTCGAAACGCGGACGCGGCGGATATGCGACAGGTTCTCGATAGCCTTCAGCGCAACGACCATCTGAATCGTCGTGCAGTTCGGGTTGGCAATGATCCGGCGCGGAGGATCGATTCCGTCTTCCGGATTCACTTCGGGCACGACCAGCGGAACGTCCGGGTCCATGCGAAACGCGCTCGAATTGTCGATCATCAGCGCGCCGTGCTTCGTAATCGTCTCGGCAAACTCCTTGGATGTGCCTGCCCCGGCCGAGACGAAGGCTACGTCTACGCCCTTGAAATCGTCGTTATGAGCCAGCAGGCGCACCCCGATCTGTTTTCCCCGGAACGGATAGACGCGTCCCGCGCTCCGCTCGGAGCCGAACAGCAACAGCTCGTCCGCAGGAAAATTCCGCTGCTCGAGCACTTTCAGCAACTCCTGACCGACAGCTCCGCTCGCTCCGACAATCGCAACTTTCATAACTCAGCTTTTTAGTTTGAAACCCTCCCGGCTCCAGCGGTCCGGAATCCGAACCGACCGGAAAAACGACAGGATTTATTTTCGGACAAAGGTAATCGAAATCGAGAATAAAAATACGAATTGTTTTATTTTTATTCGATTTGTTTATTTACAAACAGATTTTATCATTCCACCGGACACATCATCAATCGAAGAATTCGTCTCCTCCTCCCGAAGAGGGCAGCGCCGCCGCCGGCTCAGCCGACTCGTCGCAGTCGTACGACACGGCATTGACCGGAATCGGGAACTGATCCTTTTCCGTTATGCCGAGCTTCGAATCGCCGTAAACCTTTTTCATGAAATTGGCGAAAATGGGCAGCGCGATCCGCGATCCCTCGCCGCCGGACGACAGATGGATGCTCCGGTCCTCGCCGCCGACCCAGGCCCCCGCCACGAGCTTCGGCGTCACGCCGACGAACCATGCGTCGGAGTTCTTCTGCGAGGTTCCCGTCTTGCCGCCCATGTCGGCCTTCAGCCCCAAAGCCCGTATGCGGCCGGCCGTACCGGCGTTCACGACGCGCTTGAGCATACCGAGCATCGTATAGGCCGACTGCTCCGAAATGGCGTCCTGCGACGGCGACGTGAAGTTCGCGAGCACGTTCCCGTGGCGATCCTCGATTCGCGTGACGAAAATCGGATCGACATGCACGCCCCGGTTCGCGAACGTACCGTAGGCCCCTACCAGCTCGAACAGTGAGAAGTCGGAAGTCCCCAGACAGAGCGCATAAACCGGATCGATGTAGCTGCGGATACCGAACTTATGGATGAAGTCGGCCACAGCCTGCGGCTGCCGCGCCTGCTTCATGATCCAGGCCGAATAGTTGTTACGGCTGTTGGCCAGCCCCCAGCGCAACGGCTTCCACTCGCCGTCGTATACGACCTTGCTCGCCTCGCGCGGAGACCAGGGCTCGTTGTCGGTCTCGATCGTCACAGGCAGGTTCGGAACCTGCGTGCAAGGCGTCAGATCGAGCTGCTCGATCGCGAACGTGTATACGAACGGCTTGATCGTCGAGCCGACCTGACGCCGGCCCTGCTTGGCCATGTCGTATTTGAAATAGCGGTAGGACGTTCCTCCGACGTAGGCCTTCACATAGCCGTTCGACGGATCGACTGCCATGAACGAGGCCCGCAGGAACTTCTTATAGTACATCAGCGAGTCGTCGGGAGACATCACCGTATCGCGGTCGCCCTTGTAGCTGAACACGCGCATCGGCACGGGCGTAGCGAACGCCTTGTCGATCTCGGCGTCGGTAGCTCCGGCGCGCTTCATCTGTCGGTAACGGTCCGAGTTCTTTTTCGCGCGCCTCATGATCGCTTCGCGCTCGTCCTTGCTGATATCCGAGAAAACGGAGCCCCGCGCCTTCGTAACCCGGTCCATCATAGGCTGCACGGTTTCCCCCATCTGTTCCCAGACGGCTTGCTCGGCATATCGCTGCATCGTCGCATTGACCGTCGTATAAATCTTCAGTCCGTCGCGGTACAGGTCGTAAGGCTGTCCGTTGGCCTTCACGTTCTTGTCGCACCAGCCGTAAAGCGGGTTGCTTTCCCACTGCTCGACGGCCTGACGGTAGTCCCAGTCACCGGCCGCGCCCGGTCCGAAGCTCTCGCGCGACGGCTTGCCGGAAGTCATCACCATGCGCAGCATTTCGCGGAAATAGGTTCCCGTACCCGCGTTGTGGGAAATCGGGCGGAAGTCCAGCTCGATGGGCAGCGCCTGAATCGAGTCGCGCTGCGCGCGGGTCAGATAGCCTTTCTCCCTCATGCGGCTGATGACCGTGTTGCGCCTTGCGAGCGCCCGGTCGGGATTGCTGCGCGGGCTGTACCGCGTCGGCGCATTGACGACGCCCACGAGCATCGCCGCCTCCTGCACGTTCAGCTCCGAAGGCAACTTGTTGAAAAAAGTCCTCGCAGCGGACTTGATCCCGTAGGCATTGCTGCCGTAAGGAACCGTATTGAGGTACATCGTGATGATCTCCTCTTTCGTATAGTTATACTCGAGCATGACGGCCGTAATCCACTCCTTGAGCTTGGATATGACGAGTTTGGAACCTTTCGAGATCGGATTGTTATAGACGGCCGTATCGCGCGGATACAAGTTCTTGGCCAGCTGCTGCGTGATCGTACTGCCTCCCCCTTGCCTCCGGTTGCCCAGCGCGAGCGTCTTGACGGCCACCCGGGCCAGCGAGATGAAATCGATTCCCGAATGGGAATAGAAGCGCATGTCCTCGGTCGATATCAGCGCGGCCACCAGCGCGGGAGAAAGCTCGTTGTAATCGACGTAAGACCGGTTCTGGATAAAGAAGCTGCCTATCATCTCTCCGTCGTCGGAATAGATTTCGGTAGCCAGATTGCTTTTCGGATTCTCGAGTTCCTCGAACGTGGGCAATTTGCCGAACGCCCCCAGACGAGTGAGCAGAAGCAGCAAGAGGATCAGTGCGACGGGCGCGCACAGAATGATCCAGAACCACCTGACGGCTTTCGGCGTCTGAAGCCGCTCGAGTATCTTCTTTTTATCCATAACGATGCGAACTTAACGGAACAAAGGTACGATTTTAATCGCTATTTCCAGTAAGAACGCATCCGCCTCCCCGCTTATTTTGGCGATCGGGCGCACAGCGGTCGGAGCGGACGTACGGGAACTCACGCCGGACAAGGTCATAACGGACGACAAACGCATCGAAAGGCGGCCTGCGGAGACCCGGGCCGGCAGGGATCGGCCGCCGCCCATAAGGAACGAACCGACCCGAAAGAACACAGCCCCTGCAAAAGACCATCAGCACGCATCGGGAACATTGCGGCAAGCGAGCCCCCCCCGAATGCGGCCGAGAGACAGCCGGCCCGCGCCCCCGTCAGAGCGGAAGCGAGAAATGGATTCCCGTCACCACGCCGCTGTGGTCTCCCGGCTTGTAAACATAGACGCCGAGCGTGGCTTCCTTCGCAGGAATCCTCAACGGATGCATGTCGAACAGAATCTCTCCCCCATAGGAGTTGACCGACCGCATCGGATAGTACGGCCCCGCCATCGTCGCCCGCTTCTCCTGATAGCGTGCGCAGTCGAAATAGAGATTCATCCGGATGCGCGTGAAATAGACGATGCTGTTGATTCCGCCGTCGGGACACCATACGGGGAACTGATAGTCGGCCGTCACAGAGGCGTAGCGCGACGCCACATAGTCGTATCCGGCTCCCCGGGGATAGAGCTCCTTGTAATAGAACATGTAATCCGAAGCGGTCTGGCGTTGTAAATTACCGCGCAGCATCAGCGAGTGATGCGGCATCAGTCCGGGCAGGTAAACGCGGCCGTACAGCGAGAGGATGCGCCCGAAACCGCCCCGGAAAGGAGCCGACACCGTCGAAAAGCGCAGCGCATAGCCCCAGCGGGGCAGAAAGTCGCGCGTGGCCATCCGCACGTTGTCGGAGAACAACAGCCCGGCCACGAGGCGCTGATAGCCCGTCTCCGAGCGATCGTTCTCCCAAATCAGCGCGTTGATGTGGCGGAGCTCGGCATAGGGAGTCAGCGTCCGCGTGTGATAGCCCGACGACAGAGTCATCGGCAGGGAGACCTTCAGGCTCAGGTCGAAATACTTTTTCCGTCTCGGCACCTGCTCCTCGCTGAGGAAGCCGTACAGCGACTGCCACCCTCCGCCGTAGTTGAAACCGAGCTCGAACTTCGGCGCCAGACCGTAATAGTTCAGCGCACCCCGGAGCTGGCTCGTACCGCCTCCCACGTATCCGTAAGCCAAGTAGGCGGTCGTACTGCTCAACAGGTCCTGCGACATGACGGTCGCGCCGACTCCGACGTTGAAGCGGGTCTCGCTCGTAACCTTGACCGGATCGAAGTCCCACGGAGCCCAACTGTGCACGTTGAACAGGTGCGTCCCTTTACGGAACCGCTTGACAGGCGTACTCTCGGCGAACTCGAACGACACGTCCACCGTGTCGATGTTCATCACGTCCCATTTGCGTCGCGGCGGATTGACCCGGTCGACCGGAAGCTCCGAATACTCGACCTCAACGAGCGAATCGGCCGTAGCCCGCTGGGTCGAGAGCCGGTAACCGTCGAGCGTATAGGTCGTGAAATAGTACAAACTGTCGGCCTCGGGAGCCGACGGCGACAGCGAGCCGTAACGGGAGCGGCTGAGCCGGTACTGCCGGCCGGCGCGCAGGTCGTACAGATGGATCTCGTCCTTGCCCGACTGGATCGAGTTGAACGAAAGCAGACCCGCCCCGGCGCGCAGATTATAGATACTGACATAGGAAGGCTTCAGAAGCGTGCGGATCGCTCCGCTCTCGGGATCGATCGCTCCGATCGACATTCCCTCGTCGTCCAGCCCGATAAAAGCGAGCGTCCGGGTCAGGCTGTCGTAAGCGAGACCGTGTACCGACATCGTGCGGGGAAAAGGGAATCGCCTCCCGTCTCCTCGGTCGAGCAGATACTGCCCCGTATAGTCGTAACCGACCGTAACCAGCCGGCCTCCCGGAAGCGGCGTCGGATAGAGAGCGTTCCCTCTCTTGCGCAGCGTCTTGCGCCGCCCGGTGCGCAGATCGTACCGGCAGGCCACCGAAAACACCCGTTGTTCCCACAGCGTACTGCTGCGGTACTCGCTCCAGTAGATCACGCTGTCGCCCAGCACCGGAGGCGTGTTGACGCTTCCGGTCCATGCGATCCGCCGCTCCCGGCCCGTCGCCAGATCGACGGCCACCAGACGGTTCGGACGGTCCATGTCCTTTTTGAGCGCGAGCAGCGTCGAGCCGTCGAGCCGCATGGGCGACCTGTAGACGGTATAGCTCGTCAGGGGCGTCGGCAGAATCGAGGCGCTGTTCGGCTCGACGGGCTGCGAGCGCCAGAAGCGGGTCAGGTCGTCCAGCGTCGAGCGGGCGATCCGGTTCACCGAGGTCCGGTAATACTTGCGCAGCGCCCATTTGGTCGTCAGGATCGTATACGGACGCCGCGCCCCGTAATCGGCCACGCGCGACCACATGTCGTCGCCGTACCGCTCTCTCGACCAGGCCACCAGCTGATAGCCGAACTGGTAATGGTCGGGAATATAGTTCCTGTACGATCCGCAGAACCACTTGTCGAGCGGAAACCGCTGCTTCCCCTCGGTCAGGTAGGCCCGGTACTCGACCGTAAACGACGGCTGAAGCGCGCGCCCGAACGACGACATCTGCGTCTCGGCCATCACGGCGTCGCCCTCGAGAAACCAGACCGGAACGAGCACCGAGCTGACGAAACCGGCCTGCTGCCCGAGCACGTACCCGAGCCCCTTCATAAAACGGCGGTACAGATTGCCGTACTGCACGGCATGGCGGTACTCGTGCGTCACTAAGTGCTTGAGCCAGGGCTCTGCGAAAGGCTGGGCGTCGGGAATCATCTCGAGCTCGATGCGTTTGGGCGCCCACATCGCCATGCCGTTGGCGACGAAGTTCTCCGTATGGAGCACGACCGGCATCTTCAGCGGAGCGTACTCGAAACCGTAGGAAATCGACGGACGGATCGTATCGAGGTAGCGGGCCACGCGCGCGGCATTGTCCGAATAGTAGTCGGGGAAAACGACTTTTCCCGAGGGCAGCTTGGCCTGCATCCAGCGCATCCCCTGAGGCGACCGGCCCCAATCGTAGTATTGTCCCGAAGCGACGACAGGCAGTAAGGCGCCGAACAGCAGAGCGACTCGCGCGAGCATACGAGCCATAGGCTATCCTCCCGCCTTTTTGACCCGGTAGCCCGCACCGGCCAGCAGCTCGACCACTCGGTCGCGGTGATCGCCCTGTATGACGATCTCGCCGTCCTTGGCCGTACCCCCGACTCCGCACTTGCCCTTCAGCATGCGGCCCAGCTCCCTGAGATCGTCCTCGCTGCCGACGAATCCCGTCACGAGCGTTACCTGCTTGCCCGCCCGCCGCTTGCGGTCGATCCATACACGCAGGTTTTGGCTCGGCGGAGGCAGCGTCTCGGGTTCGGGCTCCTCTTTTGTCCGATACCGGAAGTCGGGATCGGTCGAATAGACCGTACCTAACCGGCTTTTCCAATCGTTATCGCTCATCGCTCTTCTGCTTTGTGAATCCGCCCCGTCAAAAACCGTGCGCACCTTCCCTGTCGCAAAGGCATCCTGCGGAGCATCCGGGCTTCCGGAAAAGTCATGCCGCGGCCGTGTCTCGCGTGCGGCCTGCAACCTATAAGCCGATCGCCTGTCCTGCAAATCAGAAAGGCAGGTCGTCGACTTCGTCCTGCGCGGCAGCCGGAATCTCTCCTCCGCCGTAGGACGGAGCGGGCGTACCGTAGGACGGCTGCGGCGCCGCGGCCGCAGGACGGGCCGGCGCGCCGTAGGTAGTTCCGTCCATCGGCGCGCCGGTCCCTTCGGCACGTCGGCCCAGCATCTTCATGTCATTGGCTACGATTTCGGTCGTATAGCGCTTGTTGTTGTCCTTATCGGTCCATTCCCGCGTGCGCAGGCTGCCTTCGATATAGACCTGGCTGCCCTTGCGGACATACCGGTCGGCCACGTCGGCCAATCCTCTCCACAGGGTCACCGTATGCCACTCGGTATGCTCCTTGGTTTCCTGCGTCTGGCGATTGTAGATCCGCTCGGTCGTGGCGATCCTGAGCCGCGCTACCTTGGCTCCGCCCTCGAGGGCGCGCACTTCGGGGTCCATGCCCACGTTTCCTATCAAAATGACTTTGTTTACCATAATCGTCTCTATTGGTTCCTTGAAATTCTCGCCCGCGGTCCCGAGCCCGAAAGACACGAACGGTCTTTCTACCTCGCTCGGAACCTCCGGTATCGTCTCCGATTCCCGCCGCCTCCAGCCGGTCGCGACACCGCGCTCCGTCCTAATAAACGTTCTTTCGGGAAAGACATCGAAGATCAGAGCTCTTCGAGCAAACCCGTGAATAGCTTCGTCATCCGGACCTCGGCCTTGGCTCCCTCGGCCTGCACTTCCTCGTGCGTCGACTTGAGTCCCGCAAGTCCCATATTCGTAATGATGGAAACGGCGAATACGGGCAACCCCATATGTCGTGCCGCGATCACCTCGGGCGTCGTCGACATGCCTACCGTGTCGGCACCGGCCGTCCGGTAGAACGAGTATTCCTTCTGCGTCTCGAACGTGGGGCCGGTCACGCCTATATAACATCCGTGCTGAAGCGGAATACCCGCTTTGCGGGCCACCTCGTCGGAGAGGGCGATCAGCTTGCGGCTGTACGGCTCGCTCATGTCCGGAAAGCGGGTCCCCAGCTCGTCGATGTTCGGACCGATCAGAGGGTTCGGAATCAGGTTGATATGATCCGTAATGACCATCAGGTCGCCGGTCCTGAACATCGGGTTGACTCCGCCGCTGGCATTCGACACGAACAGGCAGCGGATGCCCAGAAACTTCATCACCCGCACCGGAAAGACGACCTGCTGCGACGTATAGCCCTCGTAATAATGGAACCTTCCCTGCATCGCTACGACCCTCTTGCCGCCCAGCGAGCCGAAAATGAAGCGTCCGGCATGCCCTTCGACGGTCGATACGGGAAAATCGGGAATATCCCGGTAATCGAGCGTCGCGGCTATGTCGATGTGATTCACGAGACCGCCGAGGCCCGTTCCGAGGATGATACCTACTTGCGGATCGAAATCGACCTTACTCCGGATGAAGGACGCTGTACTTTTGATTCGTTCTAACATATAGCTCGATTTGACGGAGGAACTCGGCTTCGGAATCCCCCACGAATGAAACTTGCACGGGCACGTAGTACAACTTGCGCTGCACCGTCTCGGGTATGCGGCTGCGGTTGGTCAGCTTGACCGCATCCTTCTCGGTGGTGACGATCACGGCATCCTCGTACATACTGAGCAATTGCTCCATTTTCCGGATGTCGCTCACGCGATAGGTATGATGATCGTTGAAAATCAGCGTATCGACGACATCGTACCGGGATCCGGTCTCATGAAGCAGCGGACCGGGATCGGCTATTCCCGCCATGACGATCACCCGGTCGCCCCGGCGAATCCGTCTCTCGGTCCGGTCGGCGAACAGCGGCAGCGCCTCGCCCTGCTCCATTCTCGAGAAATAGAGCGATTGGTAAGGATAGAGTCCCAACGAATTGCGCACGATGCGCATGTCGAGCGGGTTGAGGTCCTCGGGACACTTGGTGACCAGCACGAAATTGGCCCGGTCGATCTGTCCTCGCGTGTCGCGCAACCGGCCCCACGGCAACAGCCGGTCGCGGTAAACCGGACGATTGTAGTCCATCAGCAGGATATTGACCCAAGGCTCGACATACCGGTGTTGAAAAGCGTCGTCGAGAATAACCAGTTCGATCTCGGGGTGAATTTCCCTCAGCCGGCGGATTCCCTCGGCCCTTTTTTCGCAAACCGCCATCGGAACGTCGGGATACTTCATCTTCATCTGCTTGGGTTCGTCGCCTATGCTCTTGACCGACGAGCGCGGAGTAGAGAGCACGAACCCTTTGGTCCTGCGGCGATACCCGCGAGAAAGTACGGCTACTCGCCGCTCGCCCGAAAGACGCTCGATCAGAAATTCGGTCACCGGCGTCTTGCCCGTACCGCCGACAGTCAGATTGCCCACGCATACGACCGGGATGTCGAACTCCTCGCTCCGGAGAATCTTCAGATCGAACAGCTTGTGCCTGACGTTGATTATCAGACCGTATATCCAGGCCAACGGGGCCGCTATCAGAGCGGGTAACTTCATAGCGAACAACTTCCAACTTCCAAAAATAACTCAAAAAGATTGGAAATCAAACTTTATGCAAATAATTGTCGGGCGGAGCGCTCCGCCCGACAACCCGCGTTCCCTGCGAAAGTCCCGCGCCTCAGCGCATCCGGACGTCGTAAGGCATAATGGCCTGCACTCCGCCGGCCCCCAGTATGTTTTGCAGTATTTCGTACTGCGAGTAGATCTCTCCGAACTCGCCCTTGAACAACTCGGCGCGGCTCTCGGCCGACATCATTCTCAGAACCTGCGACAGGGGATCGAGCTCGTCGGCCGGCGTCACGATCCGGAAGTCGCCGGCCACTCCGGCCCGGTCGGCCGCCAGCGCGATCGCCTCTCTCAGTCCTCCGAAACCGTCTACCAGACCGATCCGGACCGCATCGATCCCGGACCACACACGACCTCCCCCGATACTGTCCACCGCCGCGACGCTCATATTGCGTCCCTCGGCTACATGGCCCACGAAAGTCTCATACACGCGCTCGACGCCGTTCTGCATGAACTGCCGTTCGGCGGAACTGAGCGGCCGCACCCCGACGGCCCCGAATACGGTCATGCCCAGATCGGCCGACGGATTGGTCTTGGCTACGTCGACCGTAATGCCCAGCTTGTTGCGGAGCGTCTGCTCGCCGTTGAATATCAGTCCGAACACGCCGATCGACCCGGTCAACGTGACCGGCGAAGCCATGATGGCATCGGCGGGACACGAAATGTAATATCCGCCCGAAGCCGCCACATTTCCCATCGAAACGATCACCGGGCGCTCCTGGCGGATCTGCTCGATCTCGTGCCAGATCACTTCGGAAGCCAGCGCGCTGCCGCCCGGACTGTTCACGCGTAGCACGACGGCCTTCACCCGGTCGTCGCGGCGCACATCGGCCAGACGGGCCGCCAGCGAGTTTCCTCCGACCAAGCCTTCCCTGCTCTTTCCGTCCACGATCTGCCCTTCGGCATAAACGACGGCTATATGATTCTTAGAAAGCTTCTTGATAGGCTCCTTAGGCTGATCGACGTACTCCGCGAGAGATACGTACCGCGGCTCGTCGTCCGCTCCCGTCCGCTCGCACAGCATCCGCTCCATGTCGGCGGCATAGGCCAGCGAATCGACCATTTTCGTCCGCACGGCGCTTTCGCCGTCGGCGAGCGTCAGCTCGGACGCATACCGCTGCAAGTCCGTCGAATCGATTCCCCGGGCCGAAGCGACGTTCTGCACGACATGTCCCCAGATCGACCCGAGCAGACGTTCCATCTGAAGTCGGTTGGCCGGACTCATGCGGTCGGTGATAAACGGCTCGACGGCTGCCTTGAACTCCCCGTGCCGGATCACTTCGGGCTGCAGGTCCATCTTGTCGAGCAGACCTTTGTAAAACAATACGCCGGAAGCCAGGCCGACCCATTCGACCCCCCCTTCCGGGTTCAGGTAAACCTTTTCGGCCGCCGTAGACATATAATAGGATGCCTGCGTATAATAGTCGGAATACCCGATCACCCATTTGCCCGACTGCCGGAAACGCAGCACGGCGTCGCGTATCTCCTCGAGCGACGCCATGCCGAGGCTCATCGTAGGAGCCACGTTCAGGTAGATTCCCTCGATCCGGTCGTCCGTCTCGGCCCGCTCGATCGCGCCGAGCACGTCAATCAGCGCCAGGCTGCGCGAAACTTCCATCGACAACAGCTCTTCCATTCCCAAAGCCGAAAGCGGATTCGAGGAAGGGGAATCGACTATCCGTTCCGAAAGATCGATCCGCAGCACGGAGCCCGGCTCGACGGAAACCGCCTTCTCGCTGAAAAGCGACCCGATGCCGGCCAGCACCATGACGAAAAATACCCCGATCAGAATATTGGCCACCACGAAAGCGAGCAGGCAGGCCAGAAACGTCTTAATAAATTGGTTCATCTGTCTTGTCGATTATTTGTTATCGGCGATAACGGCCTATCGGCCGGATATTTGCGCGTAAATTTACGAATTATTTCCATTAACGTTATCTTTGCAGCAAGAATAATGCAACAGCCGGAGAGTATATGACAGAAAACGAAATACTGGACGTGCTGCACGGCGTGCAGCATCCCGAACTGCAGTCGGACATCGTGTCGCTCAGTATGGTCGACGGCGTCCGTATCGACGAGGAAGGCATCCGCATCACGATCGTCTTCGCCCGGGCGCGCGACCCGTTCGCTCAAGCGATCCGCAAGCGCAGCGAGGAAGCCGTCGCCTCCCGCTACCCGCAATACGCCGGAAAAATATCGGTGTTCGTCAAGGAGGCCCCACCTAAGAAAAAAAACGAAAGGCAGACGGTCCCGCTGGGCGCCGACGACTGCATTCGCCGGATCGTGGCCGTCAGTTCGGCCAAGGGAGGCGTAGGGAAAAGCACCGTCACGGCCAATCTGGCCGTCGCCTTGGCCAAAGCGGGTTACCGGACGGGAGTGCTCGACGCCGACATTTACGGCCCTTCACAGCCGATGATGTTCGGCGTGGAAGACTATCGTCCGGAAGGAGAGAACATCGAAGGGAAAGAGTGGATCGTTCCCGCCGAGGCCTACGGCGTCAAGGTCATGTCGATCGGCTTCTTCATCCCGCCGGGCGACGCGCTGATGTGGCGCGGTCCCATGGCGACCAATGCGCTCCGGCAAATGATCCACCAGACGCTATGGGGTCCGCTCGATTTTCTGTTGCTGGACCTTCCCCCGGGAACGGGCGACGTACACTTGTCCGTCATTTCGGAAATGAAGGTGGATGGAGCCCTGATCGTCACGACTCCCCAACGGGTGGCTTTGGCCGATGTCGTACGGGGGGTACATATGTTCCGCAACGAGAAAGTGAACATTCCGATCCTGGGACTGGTCGAGAACATGGCCTGGTTCACTCCCGCCGAGCTGCCCGACAATCGTTACTATATTTTCGGAGAAGGAGAAGCCGCCCGGATCGCCGAACAAGAAAAGCTGCCCCTACTGGCCAGCATACCTCTGATTCGCAGCGTGTCGGAAGCGGCGGACAGCGGACGGCCCGTCACCTCAGAAAACTTGCCGGACGGAAAATTCTACGACCTTTTGGCCGAAAGTGTCGTCGCCGAATTCTGCGAAAGCAGTCGCTGACGATAACTTTTTCCCTTTACGATGACAATTCGCTGCGCACAAGGCGTTTCTTTCTTACGTCGGAAAGTTGATAAATTGTTCATTCGGCCCGGGCAAGCTGTTCGCCGAATTGATTCTTTTTCGGCCGCCGAAAGTTGGACGTTCCGGCGAAAAAAATATAGAAGAGAATTTTTCGGAAAAGCAAAGGAAATCCGTTCCGTTTTCCGGACAGCTTATCGAAAGCCGGAATACAATAATCCGCCCCTTTCGGCAACGCGTCCGATCTGTTGAAAAACATTGTCTACATCTGTCGATCGAGTGATAAAAAAGATTGAAAATCAATCGATATACCTGAAAATAAATGTTAATCGATTGTTTTTAGAAGTTTAATTACGAATTTTACGGTTCAAAGGAAAAAAGTTACGAACAATATGAACGTCTATTATTACTCTTATTTTTCCTTTTTACTGAATTAAAACGAAAGAAAAAGAAAAATGACTGTCGACAACAAGCTTCCGTCGCCGGAGACCGAATTGGCCGCCCGGATCGTCCGGCTGAAGAAAGAGAAAGGCGCGGTAATTCTGGCGCACTACTATACGCTGCCCGAAGTGCAGAGCATAGCCGATTTCACGGGCGACAGCCTGGCGCTGTCGCAACAGGCCGCCCGGACCGATGCGCGGATCATCTTGTTCGCCGGCGTGCACTTTATGGCCGAGACCGCTAAGATATTGTCTCCGGACAAGAAGGTGCTTTTGCCCGAACCTGCCGCGGGATGCTCGCTGGCCGATTCGTGCCGGGCGGAGGATTTCGCCGAGTTCCTGAAAAGCTATCCGGGACATACGGTCGTGTCGTACGTCAATACGTCGGTCGGGGTCAAGGCGCTGACCGATATCTGCTGTACGTCGAGCAACGCGGTGGACGTGATCCGCAGCCTGCCTTCCGACGCGAAGATCGTTTTTGCGCCCGACCGCAATCTGGGCAACTACATCCGCGGCGTGACCGGCCGCGATATGGTCGTCTGGGACGGTGCCTGCGGCGTGCACGAGGAATTTTCGCTGGAAAAGATTCTCGAATTGAAAAAAAAGTATCCCGAAGCCAAGGTGCTCGCTCATCCCGAGTGCAAGAAGACGGTGCTGCTCGCGGCCGACTACATCGGCAGCACGGCCGCGCTCCTGCGGTTCGCTTCGACCGATCCGGCCGATACGTTCATCGTCGTGACGGAAGCGGGCATATTGTACCAGATGCGAAAGGAGAATCCCGGGAAGACTTTCATTCCGGCTCCTCCCGAAGACGCTTCCTGCGGATGCAACAACTGCGCGTTCATGAAAATGGTCACGCTCGACAAGATATACCGTGCGTTGCTTGACGAGTCGCCCGAAGTCGTTCTCGATGAGGAGATCCGGCGGAAGGCCGAGGGCTCGATCCGACGCATGCTCGAGATCGGCAAGTAAGCGGCGCGGAAGAAGATCAACCGTATATGACACAACTCATCTAAAAACTTGAATATGAAAAAATTGTTGATTGCCTGTCTGCTGCTGGCGCTCGGCGCGCCTTCGCTGAAAGCGGACGAGGGGATGTGGCTGCTGCCGTATCTCGAGAAACTGAACATCAGGGACATGAAGGCCAAGGGTTTCAAGCTGTCGGCCAAGGACATTTACAACTTGAACGGAGACGCGATCAAAGATGCGATCGTAATTTTCGGGAACGGCTGCACCGGCGAGATCGTTTCGGACCGGGGACTGCTGCTGACGAACCACCATTGCGGATTCGATGCGATCCAGAGCCACAGCAGCGTCGAGCACGACTACCTGAAGAACGGTTTCTGGGCGATGTCCGATCAGGAGGAGATTCCTACGCCGGGTCTGACCGTGACGTTCATTCGCCGGATCAGCGACGTTTCGGATCGTATTCTGCCTCAGTTGAGCGACACGCTGTCGGAGAAGGACCGCGAAGCGAAGGTGGCGGAGATCGTCGAGCGGATCAAGAAAGAGACCGAGCTCGACAACGAGCATCAGGAAGTGGAGATTCAGGACTTTTTCGGCGGAAACCAGTATCTGATGTTCGTCAAGGAGATATTCAAGGACGTTCGTCTGGTGGGAGCTCCTCCTTCCTCGATCGGTAAGTTCGGCGGCGATACCGACAACTGGATGTGGCCGCGCCATACGGGCGACTTTTCGGTTTTCCGCGTCTATTCGGACCGTGACGGGCAACCGGCCGAATACAGCAAGGATAACGTGCCTTACGCCGCTCCGGCCCATCTGACCGTTTCGCTGAGAGGGTACAAGCCGGGGAGCTTCGCGATGATCATCGGCTTTCCGGGATCGACCGAGCGCTATAAGACTTCCTATGAGATCGACTACACGTTGGGCACGGACAATCCGAACCGCATTTTCATTCGCGGCGAGCGTCAGAAGCTGATGATGGAGGACATGCTGGCCAGCGACGAGGTTCGCATCCAGTATGCGTCGAAGTATGCCATGTCGTCGAATTACTGGAAAAACTCGATCGGCGAGAGCCGCGGACTGAAAAAGCTGAAGGTGCGCGATACGAAGCTCGCTACCGAGAAGCGTTTCACCGAGTGGGTCAACGCCGATCCCGCCCGTAAGGAGAAGTACGGCGAGGCGCTGCCGCTGATCAGGAAGGCCGTCGAGGGCCGGGCCCCGTATATGGACCGTTTGCAGTATTTCTCCGAAACGCTGCTGCGCGGCACCGAGATCATTCAGGCCGCAGGCATCGCCCGGCCTTTGGTCGGCAAGGATAACCGGCTCGACTCGTCGAAGCTCGAGAGCGTGAAGAAAAAGCTGGAGGCCTTTTATAAGGATTACAGTCCTTCGACCGACCGTAAGATCGCCAAGCGGATGTTCGGAATTCTGCGTGACAGCATCGCGCCCGAGCATTTGCCCAGCAGCTTCGTCGTGATCGAGGAGCAGTTCGGCGGCGACGTGGATGCCTATGTGGACTATGTTTACGACAACTCGGCGTTCGCCGACCGGAGCCGTGCCGAGGCGCTGCTCGCTTCTCCGACCGTCGAGGCGCTGCTCAACGATCCGGCCTATAAAATGCGTCGCGAGGTAGTGAAGACCTATAACGCGCTGATCGATCCGATCAATTCGTTCAGCGAGGACTTCGCACGGGGTCACCGGTTGTATGTCGCCGGGCTGATGGAAATGGATGCCGATCGTGTGTTCTACCCGGATGCGAATTTCACGATGCGGCTGACCTACGGGCAGGTACTGCCCTACGAGCCCCAGGACGCTGTCAGCTATAACTATTTCACGACGCTCGACGGCGTGATCGCCAAGGAAGATCCGGAGAATGCCTATGAATTTTCCGTGCCCGAAAAGCTCAAGGAGCTGTACCGGACGAAGGATTACGGACCGTATGCCGAGAAGGGCGTATTGCACGTCGGGTTTATCAGCAACAACGACATTACGGGCGGCAATTCGGGCAGTCCGGTGATGAACGCCAAAGGTCAGCTGATCGGTTTGGCTTTCGACGGAAACTGGGAGGCCATGAGCGGCGACATAGCGTTCGAGCCCGCGTTGCAGCGAACGATCAGCGTCGATATACGTTACGTGCTTTTCATTATCGACAAGTATGCCGGCGCTACCCGGCTGATCGACGAAATGACGATCGTCCGCTAATGAGAAAACCGGTGCCGGACGACGGGCGCTTTATGAAAGACGAAGGTACGGAACCATTTCCGTACCTTCGTTGTTTTCCGGAAGGTTCGCTTTTCCTTGACTGTCTTCTTCTGTTTTCCGTTGCGGGCGTAGGGAATCCGATAGGTTCCGATCTTGGAAAGAGGCTCGGCGGCGGGTCCGTACCGGCCAGTTTCGGGTTTTCCGGCTTTGTAAAAACGGACTGCGGGCCGGGCGCAGAGTCGAACTCGTTCGGACCGTGCCGAGGCGTGGCGTGTGTTGCGGATTGAAAATCCAAAACAGGCTTTATGGGTTCTTTCCCGTTTTGTCTTTTTCGCCCGGCGTTCGGAAAGGCGCGGCTCCGGATTTTCCGATCGTGCGTTTTTTTGGAAAATAACATTAATTTTGCGACGTAGCTGCTTTTTGGAAAAGACGGGAGGTATTGGCGCCGGGCATGTCCGGGACCCTTGTCGTTCACTTTGCGGCTGAAACCCTATTTGATCGAACCATGAGCAATCCGAACGAAACGGCGGCATCGGTGGAGAGGCCCCTGAATTTTCTGGAAGAGATTATCGAGGAAAGTATCGCGCGCGGCGACAAGCGTGTCCAGACTCGCTTTCCGCCGGAGCCCAACGGCTATCTGCACATAGGGCATGCCAAGAGTATTTGCCTGAACTTCGGCTTGGCCAAGAAATACGGCGGCTTGTGCAATCTGCGCTTCGATGATACGAATCCGGTCAAGGAGGACGTCGAGTACGTCGATTCGATCAAGGAGGACGTGCGCTGGCTCGGATTCGAGTGGGCCGGCGAACACTATGCGTCGGACTATTTCGATCAGTTGTACGAGTGGGCCAAGGAGCTGATAAAAAAAGGACTCGCCTATGTGGACGATCAGACGCAGGAGCAGATTCGCCAGACTCGCGGCACGGTGACCGTGCCGGGTACGGAAAGCCCGTGGCGGAACCGGTCCGTCGAAGAGAATCTCGATCTGTTCGAGCGGATGCGCGCGGGTGAGTTCGGCGACGGGGAGAAAGTGCTTCGGGCTAAGATCGACATGGCGCATCCGAACATGCTGCTACGCGATCCGATCATGTACCGCATTCTGCATTCCGAGCATCACCGTACGGGGAACAAGTGGTGTATCTATCCGATGTACGACTACGCCCATGGCGAGAGCGACTCGATCGAGCGGATCACGCACTCGATCTGCACGCTCGAGTTCGACGTGCATCGTCCGCTATACGACTGGTTTATCGAGAAACTCGGGATTTTTCCGAGCCACCAGTACGAGTTCGCGCGGCTGAATCTGACCTATACGATGATGAGCAAGCGCAAGCTGCTTCAGTTGGTGCAGGAAGGTATCGTGACGGGCTGGGACGATCCCCGGATGCCGACGATCAGCGCGCTCCGCCGTCGGGGCTATACCCCCGAGAGCATTCGTATGTTCGCCGACAAGGTGGGCGTAGCCAAGCGCGACAACGTGATCGATCTGGGGCTGCTCGAGTTCTGCGTGCGCGAGGACCTGAACAAGCGCGCCGAACGGCGCATGGCGGTGCTCGATCCGCTGAAAGTAGTCATCACGAACTATCCCGAGGACAAGCAGGAAACCGTCGAATGCGTCAATAATCCCGAGGACGAGTCGGCCGGACGCCGCGGGGTGCCTTTCGGCCGCGAGATATGGATCGAGCGGAGCGATTTCATGGAGAATCCTCCGAAAAAATACTATCGCTTGTCGCCGGGCGGCGAGGTTCGCCTGCGCTATGCCTATCTGATCCGGTGCGACGAGGTGATCCGCGACGCGGAAGGCCGCGTGACGGAGCTCCGGTGCACGTACGATCCGGAGTCGTCCGGCGGAAAGTCGTCCGACGGCCGGCGGGTGAAAGGCGTGATTCATTGGGTTTCGGCAGCGCATGCGGTTCGGGCCGAGGTCCGTTTGTTCGACCGGCTGTTCACGCGCGAGAGTCTCGACGATCCGGAGGAGGGCAAGACCTTTTTGGATTACTTGAACCCCGAGTCGTTGCGCAAGGTAACCGGCTATCTGGAGCCGTCGCTCGCCGAGGCTTCCGTGGGCGACAAGTTTCAGTTCGAACGGACGGGCTATTTCTGCATGGACCGCGATTCGGCTCCCGGCAGGCCGGTTTTCAACCGGACCGTCACGCTGAAAGACAGTTGGGCCAAAATAGCCGATAAGTAAAAGCTCGGTGCGACTTTCCGGAGATTCGGCCGAACAGGCGGAAACCGAAAGCATTTTTCGCCGACGGAAACGCTCGGGGCCGTCGATGAGTTGTCGGCGCAGCGAGCGCAAAAGTATACTGACCCGATGAACGAACGTAAAATGTTTCGCATGAACCGGGCGGCCAATCCGGTTTTCCGGCTGTCGCTCGTCTTATTGACTTGTCTTTTCTTTTCGGCCGCGGTTTTCGGCCAGTCCGATTGCCGGATTATCATTACGACGCCCGGGTACGGTTCCATATACCGTTATGCGCCGGAGGAGTTTGCCGCGCAGATGGCCAGCGATTTCAAGATCGAAGGCGTGACGGTGAATTATGCGACTCTTTCGGAAGGTTGCAAACGACTCAAGCTGCATATCGGAAGAAAGGATTTCGTCTTTTCGATCACTCCCCAATCGCCGGTCGCACGCCTGATGTACGACCGGAACCGGCGGCAGTTCAAGGGGATAGGATTCAATTATATCGAGCACGAGGGCGTTCGCTACGAAGCTCCCAGTTTCAAGGGCCTTACGGTCGAGAAGCTCTCCGAAGCATGGCAGCCGCAAATCGAGAGATTGATCGAAAACCGCAGCCTGCTCGAGGAGGGCAAGCCGAACGTATTCCTGCTCGAAGCCGATATCGACGAGCAGGGCAACGTACACAAGATAGTCGAGCTGAACGGGGCGCTCCGGCAATATTCTCAGATATTCATCGACAAACTGTACGACATGGCTGTCAGAGGGTGGCAGCCGGCGAAGAAGGACGGCGTGCCGTTCCGTACGGTATGCCAGTTGAGGTTCGTGCTGACGCGGTAGTGGAATTGTATGATACGGTCGTAAGGCCGCCGGAATTTTCTGGCGGCCGTTTTATTGATTTACTGAAGAACGCATTCGGATGAGGGCACTTCGCCTATTGCGACTTCGATGGGATTTCTGCGTACCGTACGAGAGAGGCTTTGATGGCCTGACCGCCGGTGCAGCGAGTAAAAAAGCTTTGTATCGCAAGCGGAGCCGCGGCTAATTTTCGAGCAGGAGAAGTTCGGACCGATTTCTCCTTTTTTTGCTTGTTTTAAGCCTTTTGGGCAGCTTTTCGGCAGTCGGGCGATAAAAGGGTCGTATTCCGATCGACGGATGCTTGAAAAGGGCTTTTTTCGGGTTCGGCCGTTCAATATCTTGTCGGGCTTTGAATTTCGGCGGACATTCGAGAGATCGAAATGTTTTCCGCCCGATGAAGAATCGGATCGGAAAAGCGGATTGCGGTTTCCGTATCTTCGGAGACGGGCAGTAGTATCGGATCATTCCGTTGCTGCTGATCCTTCGGCGAAGTATTTTCCAGGAAAAATCTACCTTTGTACTGTTCGGGTGTCGGGGAGAACAACGGAATGAAGGCCCGATCGGAAAACGTATCAATAATCGATTGTTTATGAGAAAATGTTTCTTATGGATGGCGGCTATGGCATTCGTAGCCGCTTTATTGACTGGTTGCGAGGACGATAAGGGCGGGGAGACGCCTCCCCCGCCGCCGACGGAGACGGCGCTCAGTAATCTGAATGGTAACGTGGCATTGCCGGAAATTGAGTCGGCGCGGCTGGATTATCGGCCCGAACTCAGTACGGCCCGGACGGATACCTATTTTCTGACTTTGTCCGTTTCCGGATTCGATGCTTCGCTCCGGACCGGTCGGGGCGTTCGGTTCGAGCTGAGCGTGGATAAGGGCGGCTCGCCGTTCGGTCGTTATCTGATCGGGGACGGTGGCGAACCTTGCGTGCCCGGCGCTCTCGACGGCGAGGAGCAGCGAGTGCATAGCTGGTACGTCGATGCGAGCGGACAGACCGTCGTGGAGGCTCCCCTTTGCAGCGGGCTGCTCGATCTGACCAAGGTGCTGGGCAAAAAACCGGGAAATACCTATTATCAGGTTTCGTTCACGGCTTATGACGATCAGTCGCCGGCCTATTCGGTGAACGGGAAATTCAGCGGTGATCTGACTGTTTCGCTTCCGGGTTCCGGATCGGAAGAGCCTGCGGCGACTTATGTGTATGCCGGCGTCAGCGGCTACTCGCAGGAAGAGGGATATACGACCTGGGCGATCGATTTCGATAACGAAAGTTTCACGAAACATCTCGGTTTCATGTCGATCAATGCCGATCCGGGCATCGCTTTCGAGGAGGGAATTCCTGCGGGACGGTACGTCATTGCGGAAGACGACGAGCCCGGTACGATCACTTGGCCGACTTACGACGATATGGAGGCCGATCTTTCGATGATTTTTCTGGAGTCGGGTACGGTCGATGTGAGCCGCGACGGCGACCGGTATACGGTCGTCGTGGATGCGACGGACGAATACGGCGATCCCTTCAGGGCCGATTTCGAAGGAGAGTTCTATTACGAGAACGTAACCGAGAAAAGTTCCGTCGGACCTGTCGAGGCTTATGCGGTATGGTATGGCGCCAAAGAAGGGACGACCTATAATAACTGGTACATTACCTTGGTCGACAACGGTTATCTGACGACGGCCGATGCTGTGGGCAATTACTATTACGGCAACATTCTGCGTTTCGATTTGCTGACCGGCTCGGACCATCTCTATGCCGACGGTTTGCCCGAAGGTACTTTCCCCGTTCAGGCTTCCCGCAGCGGCGAGGGCATATGGGGCGGCGAGGGAGCCGACTGTACCTCGTTCCTTACGGAGTATTTTAGCGGGATTCCTGCGGTCTGCAAGCTGACCGGAGGCAAAGTGACCATTACGCGCGATCAGGAGAGTTACACGATTTCTTTCGACGGAGTCGAAATGTCGGGAGATCGGACGGAGCTTTCCGGAAGTTATAGCGGGAAGGTGCAGTATATCGATGCTACGCAGGAGGAGCCATCGAATTAGTCTTTCCGGACGAATTCGTCTTACGGGATTATTCGACAAGCCGAATCACGGCTTGTCGAATTTTTTTATAGTTTTTAAAAAGGTTTTTAAGTATTTTCATGTTTTGGAATGACTCACAGCCCGGATTTGTTCGAACTTTCGGACGAAATTTTTCGCTTTTTCTTACAGATTTCAGATCGTGTTTCCTCTTCTTGTTCCCTTTAGGAGGTTTTTATATGCGAAAATTGTTTCAGACTCTGGTCCGTAGGCCGAAAATTAACGGCTTTACTCATGTAATTATACCGAATGGAAATCATATATTTACATGTTCGAGTCTGGAATTTCTATTTCTGTTAGCCGCGATTTGCGGCCACCTGTTGCGTATCCGATTGCCCTTGCCATGAAGTTTTCTCCGTCGGAAAAGACTTCCTATAGGAAAACCGGAAATATCGGGAACTCGAAAGTCGGTACAGTATAAGAGTATGATTGGGAATATCGATATTCATTTCATTCATTGATGGCGTATAGAATGGCAAGCCTTATGTTCTTCAACAACCGGTCGGAAAGGGTTTGATATTCTTGATCCAATCCCATGTCTTGTGCTGCGCAGAGCGGGTCATCGTTCCACGATCCCATTCCGCCGAATACATCGGCCAGACTGGCAGCCTCGAAGATTTGAAGTTTTTCATGCGATATCGGCGGCAATTGCAATCCGTATTTTTTATCCGGATATTCTCCGATACCGTCCAGAAGATTTTTCGCAGAATGGAAAATATGGGCAAAACCTTCACACCGGATTTGAAAAGCCAATTTTTCGATATCGGACAACGCTTGTCGAAAAGAGTCGGTGTTGTTTTCGAAACGGGGTTTTTCCGATGGAGAATCGGGACAGCGATATTCCGAATACTCTGTGTTCCATAGTTGCTTTTCGGGATCGAACTGCCAATTTGGGGCGAAATAAGATGTTTCGCCGCTTTGATAAAAGCAAAGAACCGAGCTTTCCGTCGTGTTAAACCGAGTATCGTCTTGTCCGCTACGTCAGTCGGACAAGCCAATACGATGATATCTCAGTCCTTTGCTCTGGAGGAATTCAAACCACGTTTCTATTCTCGGTGCGATGCATCTTTTTGTCTCCGAAAAGAGTTTTCCGGGTAGGCATGAAAAGGTGATTGCATTTTCGTATTGCGCCGGTGTATATTGGATCGGCTCGCCGTATTGCAAGGCTCTTTTACCCGCTGCGACAATACAACAAATTTGATGCATTTCTCCGTTCATAGCGATTTTTTTCTTTCTCTCGTTCGGATTCGAATTTTTATCGCTTTTTTGTTCGTTATCCCGAATTCGGTCTCAAGTCTTTTCTCTGTTTGTGTAAAAAGTTATTATCGTATATTTATTTACATTGTGAATTTTGCTTTGTCGACAAAATTTCATCGGATACGATCATCTAACATTCGCTCAGAGGATTATCGTATTTTCCAATTATAGTTTTCGACGTAAGCACGAATCTTGAAAATCGTGAAAAATAGTCAATTTGTTTTAAATCAGGTTGTTATATCTTAGATTCAAATTTTAGATTACTATTTTCCCATTCTGATATTTATTTCGTTGTGTTCACTTACGATTTTGTTTCGTTCACAAACAAGCCAAGAATTAGAATTTTAGAGTATGGACTTGGTGATCTTCATTGCGCAGAAATCGGGTCCGCACATCGAGCAATGGTCGGCTCCTTCCTTGATCATTTCGAAGTGCATGCGCCTGGCTCGTTCGGGATCGAGCGACAGGTTGAACTGATCGTACCAGCGCATTTCGTACCGTGCCTTGCTCATCTGAAGGTCGCGTTCGGCAGCTCCGGGATGTCCTTTGGCGATGTCGGCGGCATGGGCGGCCAGCTTGTAAGTCACTACCCCTTCGCGTACGTCGTCCTTATTGGGCAGGGCCAGGTGTTCTTTCGTCGTGACATAGCAAAGCATCGAAGTCCCCATCCAACCGATCATCGCCGCGCCGATTGCCGAAGTGATGTGGTCGTATCCGGCTCCGATATCGCTTACCAGCGGGCCGAGCGTGTAGAACGGCGCTCCGGCGCAATCGACGATCTGACGATCCATGTTTTCCCGAATTTTGTTCATCGGAACATGTCCCGGACCTTCGATAATCACCTGAACGTCGTGCTTCCAAGCGATTTTCGCCAGTTCGCCGAGCACTTTCAGTTCGCCGAACTGCGCCTCGTCGTTTGCGTCGGCAATGCTACCCGGGCGCAAGCCGTCGCCGAGCGAGAAAGCGATGTCGTATTTTTTGAGCAATTCGCAGATTTCTTCGAAGTGCGTATACAGGAAATTCTGTTTCTTATTGATGTTCATCCATTTGGCGAGGATCGATCCGCCGCGCGAGACGATACCGGTGACGCGTTTCAAGGCGGCGGGCAAATGTTCCTGAAGGATTCCGGCGTGAATCGTAAAATAGTCTACCCCTTGTTCGCATTGCTCGACGAGCGTATCGTAATAGACTTCCCATGTCAGGTCCTCGATTTTGCCATGCACTTTCTCCAGCGCCTGATACATGGGGACCGTTCCGACCGGAACCGGCGTATTCCGCAGAATGGCCTCGCGGGTTTTATGAATGTTCTTGCCGGTCGATAGGTCCATTACGGTATCGGCCCCCCACTTGATCGCCCACATGGCTTTTTCCACTTCCTCTTCTATGGAGGAGCCGAGCGCCGAGTTGCCGATATTGGCATTGATCTTGACGAGGAACTTGCTGCCGATAATCATGGGTTCTGCTTCGGGATGACGATAGTTCGAAGGAAGTATGGCCCTGCCTGCGGCTATTTCTTCTCTCACGATTTCGGGAGTGATCCGATTTTCGCCCGTAACACCTTGATTTTCACGGATGGCTACGTATTCCATTTCAGGGGTGACGATTCCTTGCCGCGCGTACCATAACTGCGTGTGGAAATTCTGCTTGTCGAATCGCTCGCGCGTCCAGTTTTCACGTACTTTCCGGATACCTCTTTGAATATCGATCGTATGATTTTCCTCCGTATACGGACCGCTCGTATCGTATATGAGCACTTTTTCTCCGTTTTGCAATGAAATTTCCCTCATTCCGACTCGAATCGGAAATAATTCTCCGTCTATATAGACTTTTTTCGCTCCGTTTTTTGAAAGATCGAAAATATTTTCCATTCGTTTCATATTGTTACTGTTCCACGTGGAACAAGTTTGACTTTATTGTTTGTGTTTGCAATGTTCCACGTGGAACATTGTTGTTTTATCGTCCGAAATATACCAATAATACGTTGATATCGGCCGGACTGACTCCCGGTATGCGCGATGCCTGCCCTATCGTCGCAGGTCTGATACGAGTGAGTTTCTGGCGCGATTCGATCGATAACGAGTTTAGTTGATGGTAGTTGAAATCGGGTCGAATCGGAATGTTTTCCAATCGAGCCATTTTGTCGGCGATATGCCTTTCGCGTTCGATGTAACCATGATATTTGATTTGTATTTCGGCTTCCTCGATCGCTTCGGGAGTGCAGCGGTTTTCCTCGATATAATTTTTTAGCGATGTCAGATGATCGATCAGCCCCGAAAACGTGATTTTGTTTCTTAAAAGCACGTCGTATATCTTTCGGCTTTGTGTCAGCGGCGTCGAATCGACCGATTTCAAATAGCTCTCGATTTCGGCCGGAGCGACACTCTGTCTTCGGGCGAAAGAAATAAGCGATTCTACGGACGATTTTTTTTGCATCGTATTCCGGTATCTTTCATCGTTGGCCAGACCGATTTTATGCGAAACGGGGGTCAGTCGGATGTCGGCATTGTCCTGACGGAGCAGAATCCGATATTCGGCTCTGCTCGTGAACATGCGGTAAGGCTCGTCGACTCCTTTGGTCACCAAGTCGTCGATCAACACGCCGATATAAGACTCGTCCCGCCTCAGCACGAGAGGTTCGTCGCCGCGAAGCTTCAGCGAAGCGTTGATTCCTGCCATCAGTCCCTGAGCCGCGGCCTCTTCGTATCCGGTCGTTCCGTTCACCTGCCCGGCGAAATAGAGACCGTCTATCTGCTTGGTTTCCAGCGAATGATAGAGTTGTGTCGGCGGAAAATAGTCGTATTCGATCGCATAGCCGGGACGGAATATCCGGACATTTTCAAACCCTTCGATCTTCTGCAGTGCGGCGATCTGTACTTCCCATGGCAGCGACGAGGAGAATCCGTTCAGATAATATTCGTTCGTATCGGTTCCTTCGGGCTCCAGAAACAGTTGGTGCGACTCCTTGCCGGCGAACGTGCGGAGCTTGTCTTCGATACTCGGGCAATAGCGCGGGCCGATCCCCTTGATCGTTCCGTTGAACAAGGGCGAATCGGCGAAGCCGGTCCGGAGCAGGTCGTGCACGGCCTCGGACGTGTAAGCCAGATAGCACGGCAATTGATTTTTAATAGGCTCTGTATCATTCGAATACGAAAACTTGCCCGGGTTTTCGTCGCCTTTCTGCTCTTCGAGTCGGCTGAAATTGACGCTGCGTCCGTCGATGCGTGCCGGCGTGCCGGTTTTCATGCGACCGATTTCGAAACCGAGCTCCGCGAGTTGCGCGCTCAGGCCGTGCGACGCGGAATCGCCGGCCCGGCCTCCCTCGGCTTGCGAGCGCCCGACGTGCATCAGACCCTCCAAAAAGGTTCCCGCGGTCAAAATGACGGCTTTTGATTTGAATACGACGCCCATGCGGGTCCTTACCCCGGTCACATGCCGATCGTTCGTCAAAAGGCCCGTTACGCTGTCCTGCCACAGGCTGAGGTTGGGTGTCTGCTCGAGCATCCGGCGCCAGAGCTGCGAAAATCGGGCCTTGTCGCACTGGGCGCGCGGGCTCCACATGGCGGGTCCTTTCGAGCGGTTCAGCATCCGGAACTGGATCGTCGAGCGATCGGTCACGATACCCGTGTATCCGCCCATCGCGTCGATTTCGCGGACAATCTGTCCCTTGGCTACTCCGCCTATGGCCGGGTTGCACGACATTTGCGCGAACTTGGTCATATCCATCGTCACCAGCAGCGTCCGGCAACCCATATTGGCCGCCGCCGCCGCCGCCTCGCATCCGGCGTGCCCGCCTCCTATCACGATAATGTCGAATTCGAATTCCATATTGCAGTCCGGCGCCGCTGCTGCCGTTATAAGGTCCGGCGCACGCGCGCCGTCAGTTCGTTTGTTCGTAAAACAGTTTCAGGTACCGGTCCTCCAGCTTTCTCATCCGTTGCTGCTCTCCGGGCTGCTTGTCGCCGTAACCGCACAGGTGGAGTATCCCGTGAATAATGACCCGTTGCAGCTCGTTTTCGAACGGAACGCCCAGTTCCCGGGCATTGTCCCGCACGGTGTCGACCGAGATCATCAGATCGCCCGCGATCGTCCGCTTGTCGGGATCGCTGTAGTCGAATGTGATGATGTCGGTGTAGTAATCGTGCTTCAGATAGCGCCTGTTGATCTCCAGAAGCGCCTCGTCGGAGCAGAAAACGACGGACACGGCTCCGGTCTCCCATCCCTCGGCGGCTGCCGTCCGGCGAATCCATACGGAGGTCTTGCGCTTGCCCCGGAAAGCGAACTCGCACGATTGGTTGCAGTAGTTTACGGACATATCCCTTTCAAGTTAGTGTTTCCTATTTGCGCAGCCAGAGCTCCGGATTCAGATTCTGCTGGTCTTTCCATATCTCGAAATGCAGGAAGGCGTCGTCGGCCGGCAGCTTGCCGATGGTCTGGTTCAGCGCGACCCGGTCGCCGGTCTTCACCCCGACGGCTTCCAGATTGGCATAGACGGTCACGTAGTCGCCGTGCCGGATCATGACCGCGTTGTTCATGCCGGGCACGAAGAACACCACGCTGACCTCGCCTTCGAACACGGCTTTTACCGGCGCGCCCGCCTCGGCCGCGATATTGATTCCCGTATTGTTGACCGTCACGCTCTGACGGACGGCGTGCGCATGCTTTCCGTAGCCGTCGACGATAACGCCCCGCACCGGATAGGGCAGCTTACCCCGGTTCTGGTCGAACTGGCCCGACAGCTTGGCTATGTACTCGTTCTGGGCGGCCGAACGGGGCTGGGCCTTATGCTTGCGCGACTCGGCCTCGATCAGGCGTTGTATCCGTTGCTGGAGCTGTTCGATCTTTTTCTTGTTCTGCTTGATCGTCGAGGCGAGCCGGCTCGCCTTGTTGCGGAATTTTTCCGACGAAGCCTTGTACTGCGTTTCGTCTTTGCCGAGCGATGCGAGTTCCCGGTTGCGGCTTTGATACACCTTGTCGAGCTCGCTTTTCTTGTTCTGCAGGTCGGTGACTTCGCGTCCGAGCGATGCGGCCGTCGAGTCGATCCGGGCGGCTTTCTGTTCGCGCATGCGGTTGTAGCGGCGCATGTAGGCTATCCTCCGTGTCGCGTCGTTGAAATCCTTGGAAGAAAACAGGAAAACGAGGAAGCTGTTCAGCTTGTAGTTTTTGTAGGCGCTGTAAACCATCTCGCCGTATTCCTTGCGCAGACGGGCCAGGTCTTGTTCGAGCGAAGCGATCGTCGAGCCCTTCTCGTCGATGTTCCGGTTGAGCAGACCGGCCTGTTGCTCGAGGTTGGATATGATGTTGCGGCGGTTGCGGATCTTGTTGCGGATCAGCTTCAGCTCCTTGTCGGCCGATTGCTGGTTCTTGCGCGTCTTGGAAAGCAGGTCGTTCGTTATGCTGATTTCCCGCTCGGCCCGCTTGATGTCTTCTCGCAACGATTCCAGCGTCTGGCAGGAGGCTTCCCGTGCGAGAAAGGCCAGCAGGCAGATGATGAGCAGTCGTCGTCCGGTCGCCATTTTATTCGATCAGTTTGAGTCGTTTCTCGATTTCTTCGGGATCGTATCCTTTCTCCAAGGCCTTTTTCCAGTAGATCGAGGCCATGAAGCGGTCGTTCAGCTTGTAGAGTATGTCGCCGTAGTGGATCAGCAGCTCCTTGCTGTCGGTCCGGTCGAGCGAGACGGCCAGGCGCATCGGCTCGCGCGCTTCCTCGTAGCGCCCCAGCATGTAGAGAACCCATGCGTAGGTGTCGAGGTAAGTGGGATTGTTCGGCGACAGCCGGTTGGCTTTCCGGGCCATTTCGAGCGCGTCGTCCAGCCGTTCTTCCCGGAGACTCAGGAAATAGGCGTAGTTATTGTATATCACGGCGTTCGTCGTGTCGAGGCGCAAGCCTTTGTCGTAGTATTTGAAGCAGTTTTTGTAGTCGCCCCGGTTCTGGCAGTTGTCGCCGAGCGATCCGTAGATCACGCTGCGCAGCGAATCGCTGCGGGCGTACTTGAGCGCCTGCTTGTAATCGGCCTCGGCTGCCGCGTAGTCCTTCAGGAAAAAGGCCGTGACGCCTCCTTTGCGCAGATAAAGCTCGGGATCGGATGGGTAGTAGCGGGTCGCCTCGGCGGCGTACTTGGCTACCGAGTCGGGCCGGTTCAGGTAGGCTTCGATGTCGAGCACGTTGTTCAGCGCCTCGCGCCGTCCTTCCGGATCGTCGATTCTTGCCTTGTACAGTTTGAGAGCCTCCTCCAGATTGCCGCCCGCGATCAAGTGCCGGGCATAGAGCTCCCTCGTCCGGCGGTCGTGCGGGTAGGCGATCGCCAGCGCCGAGGCCAGCTTGCCTATCTGAAAGTAGTTGTCCCGGTAGAACGAGGGCGTCCGGATCAGGTCGTCGTAGAATTTCAGCTTGGTTTCGAGCGGCAGCTCGGGCGCGCGGAAAAGCAGCTCGGCCGTCGCCAGAAAACGGACGTTATCCTTGCGCTGCTTGTAGAACTCGTTCAGCGAGATGATCGTAGGCGTGCTGCCCGGATTGAGCGCCAGCGCCTCGTCGTAAGTCCTTTGGGCGAGGGAGTCGAGTCCGAGCATGGCGTACAGCTCGGCGAGCGCGACATAGTTCTGTTCCTCGTAGGGAAAGTCCTCGACCGTCGCTTTCGCCTCTTCGACCGCCTGCTCGTACTTCCCCATGCTCATCAGCATCTGACGGCGGAAAGACGAGAGAATCTCGATTCTCCCTAACCGGCTTTGAGCCGAGTCGAGTACCGCCAGCGCTTGCTCGTATTCTCCCTTCTGATCGTACAGGGCGGCCGTGAGGCGGTAGTTGTCGGGGTTATCCGGATCGGCTCTGAGCAACGAACGGTAGACGGTCATCGCCGAGTCGAGCCGGTTCGTGGCGATCAGCAGCCGTCCGAGCTGTCCCCGGTACCAAAGATTGCCCGTGTCGAGCCGGTTGGCCCGCAGGCAGTATTGCAGGGCTTTTTCCGGCGCGCCGGCTCCGGCGTAGAGGATGGCAAGCTCGTAGAGCGACGGGGCGTGCGTCGAGTCGATCGCCAGCACTTTCTCGAACAGCCGGATCGAGCGGGCCGTGTCGCCCTCCATCACGTTGTTCTTGATTCCCTCCGTGTAAAAGAACGAAGCGGTCGTCTGAGGATCGTATTCCCGATCCGCCGCCGGTTTTCCTTTCGGACGCGCCGACAACGAGCAGGCCGCCTCGATCGGAAGCAGCATGGCGGCAAGGACGCAAACGCGGAAAAGGCTTTTGAAGTTCATACGGTTCGGTCGTTAGGTGGTTGCCCGGCGTTTCCCGCTCACAACACCGAATCGAACTGGCGCAGGAAGCGCACGTCGTTTTCGAAATAGAGACGCAGATCCTTGACGCCGTACTTGAGCATCGAGATACGCTCAACTCCCATACCGAAAGCGAATCCCGAGTATTTGTTCGAGTCGATGCCGGAGGCTTCCAGCACGTTCGGGTCCACCATGCCGCAGCCCATGATCTCGAGCCAGCCGGTATGCTTGCAGACGTTGCATCCCTTGCCTCCGCACAGGTTGCACGATACGTCGACCTCGGCCGACGGTTCGGTGAACGGGAAATAGGAGGGGCGCATCCGGATGCGGGCCTTCTCGCCGAACATCTCCTTGGCGAAATAAAGAATGCTCTGCTTCAGATCGGCGAACGAGACGTTCTCGTCGATGAACAGCCCCTCGACCTGATGGAATATGCAGTGGGCGCGGTACGAGATCGCCTCGTTGCGGAACACGCGGCCCGGGCAGATCACGCGGATGGGCGGCTTGCTGCGCTCCATCGTACGGACTTGGATCGAGCTGGTGTGCGTGCGTAGCAGGATGTCGGGACTCTTCGATATGAAAAACGTGTCCTGCATGTCGCGGGCCGGATGCTCGGGCGGAAAGTTGAGCGCCGAGAAGACATGCCAGTCGTCCTCGATCTCGGGTCCCTCGGCCACCGTATAGCCCAGCCGCGTGAATATGTCGACGATCTGATTTCGCACCAGCGAGATCGGATGTCGGCTGCCGATGCGGTCGGCCGTGCCGGGACGGGTCATGTCGATACCGGCTCCGGCGGCTTCCGGGCGGTTCTCCATTTCGGTCTTGTAGCGCGTTATCGTTTCGGCGATCGTGTTTTTCAACGCATTGATCCTCTGGCCGAGTTCCTTTTTCAGTTCGGGAGCCACTTGCTTGAATTCCTCGAAAAGCTCGTTCATCTCGCCTTTGCGGCCGAGCATGCGGACTCTGAATTCCTCGATTTCCGCCTCGGCTTTCGGCCGGAACTCCTCGACCCGTTTCAACAGGCTGTTTATTTTGTCAATCATCGTTGGTGGTTTATATTTTTATCTCTACTTTTACGAAGTGGATTAACAGACAAAGTTAAGAATAATTTGTAAATGACGCGCATTAAAAGCTTTTTTACCCTGCTGACGCTGTTTTCCGCTCTTTCTGCCGGGGCTCAGAAGGTAGGACTCGTGATGAGCGGCGGCGGAGCCAAGGGGCTCTACCACATCGGGGTTATGAAGGCTTTGGAGGAGAACGGCATTCCGATCGACTACGTGTCGGGGACCTCCATGGGCTCGATCATCGCCGGGCTGTACGCGATCGGCTATACGCCGGACCAGATGGCCGAGCTGTTCAAGTCGGACCGGATCTCGTACTGGATGTCGGGGCGGATCGAATCCGAGTATCTCTACTACTTCAAGCAGAGGCGGCCCAGCGCGGCGATGGTGACGCTGCGCTTCGACTTCCGCAATCCGAAGAAGGTAGCCCGGTTGCCGACCAACCTGATTCCCTCCGGCCAGATCGACATGGCTTTCGTCGAATTCTTCTCGGCGGCCAACGCCGCGTGCGGCGGCGATTTCGACCGGCTTTTCGTGCCGTTCCGCTGCATTGCGACCGATGCGGCCGCCCGCAAGGAGGTCGTCTACCGCAGCGGCGATCTGGGCAAGGCGATCCGCGCTTCGATGACCATACCGTTGGTTTTCAAGCCTATCAAGCAAGACTCGACGCTGCTTTACGACGGAGGACTGTACAATAACTTTCCGTGGCAGGTCCTGCAGGAAGATTTTCATCCCGACGTGCTGATCGGAAGCAAGTGTACGGCCGGCAACAGCAAGCCCGACGAGGACGACGTGGTCGAGCAGATTTTGTCGCTGACGATGATGAATACCGACTACGACCTGCCGTCGGAGCGCGACGTGCTGATCGAGCATGCGTTCGAGGACGTGTCGACGCTCGATTTTTCGAAGGTGGACTATATCATCAACCGCGGCTATAGCGACGCGATCGACGCGATGCCGAAGATCAAGGAGCGGATCGGCCGCCGGGTCGACGCCGACTCGCTGGCCGCCCGGCGCGCGGCCTATCGGGCGTCGCTTCCGCCGCTGCTGTTCGACAGGTACGAGATTTCGGGTCTGAACGGCAATCAGACGAAATACGTCGAGCGGCTGATGCGGCTGGACCTGCCGCTGAAAAAGAGCCGCAACGATTCGGTTTTCGACTTCGAACGCTTCAAGTCGGGCTATTTCAAGGTGCTGTCGGACGACGACATCGAGGGCAGCTATCCCGATGTGCGGTTCAACGATTCGACGGGCCTGTTCGGGCTCGATCTGGAGATGCGCACCAAACCCAGTTTTCGGGTCATGTTCGGCGGCAACATTTCGTCCACGTCGATGAATCAGGCCTACGTCGGTCTCGAGTATCGCCGGATCGGCAAGAGTTTGCAGACCTACAATTTCGACGGCTATTTCAGTCCGCTCTACACTTCGCTGTCGGTACGCGGCCGCACCGACTTTTTCGCCCGCTCGCTGCTGTCGCTCGATTACGGATTCAACTTCAATTACTACAACTATTTCAAGAGCAATTTCGGTGCGATCGGGCGCCGCAACGACCTGACCTATTCCAAGTATTTCGACACCTATGCTACGGCGGCGCTGACGATGCCTATCGGGCGCTATACGGTGCTGTCGCTGCGCGCGAACGGAGGATGGGACACCTACCGCTATTTTCAGACGACCGATTACGAGGACGACGACTACATGGACCAGACGCGCTTCCCGTTTTTCGGACTGAAGCTCGAGGTAGACCGCAACGGGCTGAACTACCTGCTCTATCCGACACGCGGCATCAGGCAGTCGATCTCGGCTATCTTCATCACGGGCAACGAGATGTTCCGGCCCGGCACGCGGCCGCCCGACGGAGTGACCTATACGTCCCGGGGAGGCGATTCGCGTCACTGGTTCGGAGCTCAGTTCCTGCGCGAGCACTATTATCCCGTGTGCAAATGGTTCTCGTTCGGCTATTTGCTTCAGGCCGTACTGACGAATCACCCGACGTTCACGAACGAGTACGCGACGAATATCACCTCGCCGGCCTTCACACCGACTCCGCACAGCAAGTTCGTTTATATCAAGGATTTCCGCAGCAGCTCGTTCATCGGGCTGGGTCTTATGCCTACGTTCGAGTTCGGCCCGAAGTTCTATCTGAAGAACAGTTTTTACCTGTTTCTGCCCAACGACCACAACGAAGTGAAGGAGAACATTCGTAAGCGGGTGCGCTTCATCTACAACTCGTCGCTGGTCTACCAGACGCCGGTCGGGCCGGTCAGCCTGACGGTTTCCAAGTACGACGCGACGAACCGCGACAACTGGTTCCTGACGTTCAATTTCGGCTTCACGATTTTCAATCGCAACGGGTTGTTTTATTGATGGCGGGCGGTATCCTTTCCCTGACCGGGAGCGGGTTTTCCGGGCGGCGGGACATTTCCGAGTCGTAAGGTGTTGGTCGTCCGAACCGGATTTCCTTGCGAGTCGAGGAGCCGGCGGATCGGAAGCGTGATTGCGCGTCGATTTCTGCACGGACTGCGGGGGATGCCGCCGGACGCGGGACCGGGCGCGAAGTTCTTCGCTTTGCTGGCAAAGGCGTTTCGGCCCGTTTGTTTCGGAACTCCGGATTGTTTCGACCGTTGCGGGCCGCGAGCGCCCGGCTGTTTCGTCCTTTCGGCGGCCCGCGTCCGGAAAGCGCGGTTTTCGTTTTTGGAGAAAAAGAATTATTTTTGCAGACTAAAACTATCTAATACAATGGCAACCACAGCTGATATCAAGAACGGGATGTGCATCGAGCTGAACGGCAAGACGTTTTCGGTCGTCGAATTCCTGCACGTGAAGCCCGGCAAAGGTCCGGCTTTCGTCCGCACCAAACTGAAGAACCTCGAGAACGGCCGTATTCTGGACAAGACCTTTTCGGCCGGCGAACGGATCGAGCCGGTCCGCGTCGAACGCCGTCCCTACCAGTATCTCTACGAGGACGATTTGGGCTGCAACTTCATGCATACCGAGACGTTCGAGCAGATACACATCGACCGCAACCTGATCGAGAACTCGGATCTGATGCGCGAGGGGCAGATCGTCGAGGTCATGTTCCATACCGAGAAAGAAACCGTGCTGTCGGCCGAGCTGCCTCCGATCATCGACATGGAGGTGACCTATACCGAACCCGGCGTCAAGGGCGATACCGCCTCGACGAACTCGCTGAAGCCCGCGACGGTCGATACCGGCGCGACGATCCGCGTGCCGCTGTTCATCCAGACCGGCGAAAAGATTCGCGTTGACAGCCGCACTCGCGAGTACAGCGAGCGAATCAAGGAATAACGAGGCTTGCCGGCTCTGCCGGGCCATATCCGAGAAAGCGCGTCCGATGTCCGGACGCGCTTTCTCGTTTGTGAACGGGAAACGGTTTTCTCTTTTTTTCCTGATTTTGCCGTCCGTCCGGTTGCCGGAAAGCGGTCTTGATCCGGCGGGATGTTCCCTTTCGGCTCGGCTTCGTTTTCGGACATCGTTTTTCGGGGGCGCGTTGCCCGTGCCGTGGCGGGAAATCCTGCGCGCCGCTCCGTCTCGGAAATAGAATTTCGACGGGACCGACTCGTTTCGGTGCGGGGCAGGGTTAGACCGATGAAAGAATGGAAAGACATGGGACTTTCGGGGGGAACGAGGAAATGTAAGCCGAGGAATTCGTAGCCAAAACGAGTGCGATTCGTGCGGCAGTATTTGCGATTTATTTATCCAGGAATTATATTTGAGCGATTTTTAATATAAACTTAAAATCCAGAGGAAATGATGATGAAAAACACACTGAAGACACTGAGCCGATTCGCCGTGTGCCTGATGATGATCGGGGCGGTAGCTTGTTCCGACGACGAGCCGGGCGGAGGTGGTCCCGGCGGCGGCGAAGGCGGCGGCGGTGAGGGCGAAGGCGGCGGTCCTTCGACTCCCGAGCTGACCGAAGGCATTTCTGCCGAAGGCTATTACAAAGGCGACACATACGAAAAAGGGACGGGCAACTACTGGATCAATTTCGTAAGCGAGGATATGGAGTACGACAGCGAGGAGGATACCTACTACGGTCCCGGCTTCATTCTGTGCGTCGACTTCAATTCCGTGCTGGCGTCCAACCCCGATTTGGCCGTTCCTCAGTCAGGGCCTTATACGATCGGCGAGAGCACCGACTATCCCGCTTTTTCGATCAATTCCGATTCCTACGATACGTACCTGAACCGGTACGACGCGAACGGAAACGTGACCGAGACGAGCTTCACGGCGGGTACGATGGATATCGCCTACGAAAACGGCATCTACACGATCGAGTGCAAGATGACGACAGTGGACGAGGAGGAGTACGAGTTCACCTATGTCGGTCCGATTCCGTTCTATAACCGTACCGGCGAGGGCGAGATGAGCAACCTGACGGACAACGTCGAGATCAGCGGTCTGACTCAGGGCATGGCTCTGTACGAGCCCGAGGCGTTTACCACGACCTCCGACCTTTACATGGTGATTCTGGCGGGCGAAGACTACGACCTGGAAACCAACTTCGGTCAAGCTGACGCGCTTCAGATTTCGGTCAATGTAACGCCGGGTTCGAACGACGGTATTCCGACGGGGACTTATACGATCGTTGACATGAACGAGGTCGACGACCTTGAGCCCGAAACGGCCATCGCCGGACTTTACGAATATGGCGGCTATTACGGCACATGGTACTACTCGACCGGCAAGCACATCGAGTCGGCTATGAAAGAGGGAACCGTCGAGATCGAGAACGAAGGCCTCGATTTCTATACGATCAACGCTACGTTCAAGGACGGATACGGCCATCAGGTGAAGGCCAGCTACAGCGGAAAGCTGCTGTTCGCTACCGTCGAGTATTGATAGACTCTGCCTCCCCCGTTACGGGGATTGTAGATAGAACGCTCGGAATAAGGGCTGCCCGGAATTTTCCGGACAGCCTTTTTTCTTGCGTTTTCCATGCGGAAGCTCAGGGGCGCCGACACGGTCCTGACTCCGTTGGGTGTTACCGCGCGGATGCGCGGCATGGCGGAAGTCCGGACCCTTTTTCCCCGTCCTTGCGGAAAGATCGGTTTTGATGCGGGACGGTCCGAAAGCTGCCGATGCGGAAGGGAATCGCCCGGTTCCGGTCAATCTTCGAGGCGGCCGCTTGAGTACAGGCGTTCCTCGTCGCCCTGCTCCTGAGCCACGAGTACCGAATCCTCGAACCGGAAGAGCGTGTTGACGGCATACCACGATCCCATAAATTCCTTGTAGTAAAGCGTTTCATGCAACACGCCGTGTTCGTCGCGGAAAAAGCTCTCTTTGAACGGCCGACCGAACTGTTCGACGAATTGTTCCTTGGTCATGCCGAGACGGACCGTCTCGCTCGTAAACCGGCTGTTGGCGGTAGGAGCTACGCTCAGTGCGCTGCAGCCGCAGATCAGCGGCAGGTAACAGACGACGGAAAGCCATTTCGTTTTCATGGGCCTTGTGTTTTTATGTCCGACCGGTACGGCTCGTACCGCCACGATCGGTTCGTTTTCGGACCGGAGTCGACCGTGGTCCCGCTCGTCGTTCGATTCGTGTCCTCCTTGTTTTTCAGCTTGTACGAGCGTCTATGGCGGGGTGCCACCGTCGTCGCGGAAACGGTATGGCGTTCCCGTTCGGCCCGGCCGTGTTTTCCGTTTATCCGCTTTGACGGAAACCGGCGATCGACCGTTCGGCCCGTGGTCCTGCCCGTTTGTTTCGGACGGACCGTCGCGCGGGCGTTTCGCCCGTCCCTATCCGTTCCGGGGACCTGCTTTTTCTGACGGCTTTCCGTCAGTCGTTCATATATTCTTCGATCTGGGCCGTCGTGACCGGCGGACGGTTGCCGCCGAGCAGCCGGTTGCCGAAAGAGGTGATCAGCATATCGTCCTCGATCCGGATACCGCCGAAGTCGAGATATTCGCGTACTTTGGCGAAGTCGATAAAGCCGCCGCCCAATCCTTCGCGCTCCCACTTCTCGATCAGCGCGGGGATGAAATAGATGCCCGGCTCGACGGTGATGACCATGCCCTCGCGCAGCCGCTTGCCCATGCGCAGCGACGACAAGCCCGGCGTCGAGCTGCGGAGCGTCTGTTCGTCGTAGCCGACGTATTTTTCGCCGATATTCTCCATGTCGTGCACGTCGAGCCCCATTTGGTGGCCCAAACCGTGCGGCATGAACAGCGCCTGAGCGCCGACGGTTACCGCATCCTGCATGTCGCCCCGCATCAGGCCGAGCGACTTGAGGCCTTCGGCGATCACGAGCGACGCCTCGTTGTGCATCCGATAGTAGTACGAATCGGGACCGGCCAGCGAGAACGTGCGGTCGTTGGCCGCCAGCACGATGTCGTACACGTCCTTCTGTTTCTGCGTGAACCGGCCGCTGACGGGAAACGTGCGCGTGAAGTCGCTGCAGTAGTTCATCGTCGTCTCGGCTCCCGCGTCGACGAGCATCAGACGCCCGCTGAGCAGCGTGCCCTCGTGGCAGTGGTTGTGCAACGTCTCGCCGTGTTGGCTGACGATCGAGAAGAACGAGACGCCGGCTCCGTGCTGCAGCGCGATGCTCTCGATCGCTCCGGCGATCTCGCGCTCGACGACGCCCGGACGGCACATTTTCATAGCCATGCGGTGCATCTTGCTGCCGATCTCGCAGGCCTTTTCGATTTGGTCGATTTCGTCGGCGTCCTTGATCTCACGCAGCGCTACGACCGCCTTGGCCAGCTCGACCGAGGCGTAAAGCGGAACCCGCTCGGGCGCGAGACCGAGCAGCCGGGCGATCTGCAGCGTCGTTTCGCCCCGGTAAGGAGGCAGGAAATGGACCTTGCGTCCCTTGGCGACGGCCGCTTCGATCCGCTTGCCGAGCTGCGACAGCGGCAGCGTCTTGCCGATGCCGACCTCCCGGGCCTGCTCGTCGAGGGTCGGTTGCGGACCCATCCAGATGATGTCGTCGATCGTGTAGTCGTCGCCGTAGAGCGTTTCCTCGCCCGAGTCGATATCCATCAGCCCTACGTAGTCGGGACGGTTCAGGCCGAAGAAGTATAGGAAGGTGCTGTCCTGACGGAAGCGGAACTGATTGCTCGGATAGTTGGCCGGCGACTCTCCGTTGCCCGGCAGCAGCACGAGGCCGCCCTCGATCCTCTTTCGGAGCTCGCTCCGGCGGCGGACGTATGTTTCTTTGCGGAACATGATGCGTATGGTTTTTTATTGATTCTTGTCTGTTCGCGCCGTTCGGGGCGGAAGGCCCGCGAATCGGCGATGCGTTTCCAAAAGTAAGCTTTTTTCGGGGGAATCCGAAGCGATTCGACATAATTAACCGCGCGCCGGCCGGATATGAAATGTTCGTGCGGTCGTTTTGCGGAGCAAAGCCGCGCATCGACGACGGCTCCGCTTCCTGCCGTATATGCCGACCCGCGCCGTATCGGATCCGTTGCTCTAAGGCACGATCGAATATTTTGACCGATGCGGGGGAAACGGGTTGTCCGGGATTTTGGAAATCATTCCTTTTTGTCGTTTCCGGCCCCCGTTTCGTCGGGAGGCGGCCGGTGCAGGGATCGGAGGTTTTACGGCTTGATCCCGGCGATCCGTAGTCTGTTCTCTTCGGGTAGAGCGAGACGGGCAGCTTTCGTGTTCGGCTTTTCCGAAATATTTTATTCCTTTGTCTTTTCTGTATTAATAACGGAACGATGACCGATACCGACGAACGAATGATCCGGGAGATTGCCCGGTTGTGTTCGCTGCCCGAGTCTCGGGTCGAGCGGACCGTGACCTTGTTGCAGGGAGGGGCGACGATCCCGTTCATCACCCGCTACCGTAAAGAGGCGACCGGCGGGCTCGACGAAGTGCAGGTGGGAGCGGTCCGCGACCAGCTCGAACGTCTGAACGCGCTCGAGACGCGCAAGCGGACCGTCCGCTCGGCGATCGAGGCGGCGGGAAAAATGACCGGCGCGCTGAGCGCGCAGCTCGACGATTGCTGGGACGGCGACAAATTGGAAGACCTCTATCTGCCTTACAAGCCCAAGCGGCGTACCCGGGCCGCGGCGGCCCGCGAAAAAGGGTTGGAGCCGTTGGCTGCGCTGCTGATGCGTCAGGACGGCAGCCAGCCCGAGCGGCTGGCCGACCGTTTCGTCCGGGGCGAGGTCGCCGACCGGGAACAAGCGCTTGCCGGAGCCTGCGACATCGTGGCCGAGTGGGTCGCGGAAAACGCCCGGGCCCGGGAAACGGTCCGCGCGGAGTATGCCCGCGCGGCGGTCCTCTCGTCGCGGGTTGTCGCCGGCAGGGAGGACGAGGGCGCTAAGTATTCCGACTATTTCGGCCGCAGCTTTCCGCTCCGGCGGATGCCCTCGCACCGGTTGCTGGCCCTGTTTCGCGGAGAGCGCGAGGGATTTCTGAAACTGTCGCTTTCTCTCTCCGACCCCGAGGCGTCGGTAGCGCGGCTCGTACGGATGTTCGTCCGGGGCGATTCCCCTGCGCGGCGACTGGTCGAGTCGGCCGTGCGCGACTCTTTCCGGCGGCTGATCGTGCCGTCGATCGAAAACGAGTGCCTTGCGGCGGCCAAGCAGAGGGCCGACGACGAGGCGATCCGGGTTTTCGCCGACAATCTGCGGCAATTGCTGCTGTCGGCCCCGCTCGGCCGCCGGCGCGTGCTGGCGATCGACCCCGGTTTCAGGACCGGCTGCAAGACGGTTTGTCTGGACGAGCAGGGGGCCTTGCTGCATTACGAGACGATTTATCCTCATCCGCCCCGACCGCAGGCCGACGAGGCGGTCCGGAGGCTTTCGGCGCTTGTCGGAACCTACCGGATCGAGGCGGTCGCCATCGGCGACGGAACGGCCGGACGCGAAACCGAACGGTTCGTGCGCGGCATCCGGTTCGGCCGGGAAGTGCCGGTGTATATGGTCAGCGAGGACGGGGCGTCGGTCTATTCGGCTTCCGAGGTCGGCCGCGAGGAGTTTCCCGACCGTGACGCGACGGTGCGCGGGGCCGTTTCGATCGGCCGGCGGCTGATCGATCCGCTGTCGGAGCTCGTCAAGATCGATCCGAAGTCGATCGGCGTCGGGCAATATCAGCACGACGTCGATCAGGGCAAGCTGCGGCGCAGCCTCGACGAAACGGTCGAAAGCTGCGTGAACCGCGTGGGCGTCAACCTGAATACCGCTTCGCGCCATTTGCTGGCCTATGTGTCGGGGCTGGGGCCCGCGCTGGCCCGCTCGGTGGTCGAGTATCGGGCCGCGAACGGCGAGTTCCGCTCCCGGCGCGACCTGCTGAAAGTGCCCCGGCTCGGAGCGAAGGCATTCGAGCAGTGCGCGGGCTTCCTGCGTATTCCGGGAGCGTCCGATCCGCTCGACGCGAGCGCCGTGCACCCCGAGTCCTACCCGGTCGTCGGGCGGATGGCTTCCGATCTGGGAGTACGAGTCGCCGATCTGCTGTCAAGCGCGGAACTTCGCGCTAAGATAGACTTGCAGCGCTACGTTACGGAGCGGACGGGGCTGCCGACGCTGAGGGACATTCTTTCCGAGCTGGCCCGTCCCGGACTCGATCCGCGCGGCGAGGCCCGGATTTTCGAGTTCGCCGACGTGCATTCGATCGACGACCTGCGCGAGGGCATGGTACTGCCGGGTATCGTGACGAACGTCGCCGCTTTCGGCGCCTTTGTCGATATCGGCGTCAAGCAGGACGGGCTGGTGCACGTTTCCGAGCTGTCGGACCGCTACGTCGCGTCGCCTTCCGACGCGGTGAGGCTCCGTCAGCAGGTCCGCGTGCGCGTCGTGTCGGTCGACCGGCGCCGGGGACGCATCGGCCTGTCGATGCGGGGATTGGACGGCTGAGGCCGTTCCTGCGCGGAGCCGACGTTTTGACAATTCGTCCGAAAGCGTTTACTTTGCGGAAGTTTTTCGGGCGGTTCGCCGGTGGCCGGATTCGCGCTATGCCTCGAGGTGTCCTGCCGGACGAAGCCGGATCGAGCCGGGAGCCTCGGGAGTCGTCGCAACGCTTTCTTTCCCGCCCGAGATGAACAGAACGAGCTATGTATATCAGTCCGCCGAACTTTATTCGCCGCATATTTCCGTCGCTGATCTGGACGATGCCGGAAACGGACCGGGTCTACCTGACCTTCGACGACGGCCCGACGCCCGGCGTGACCGAGTGGATCGTCGATCAGCTGGCCCGCTACGACGCCAAGGCCACGTTCTTCTGTCTGGGCAAGAACGCCGAGCAGCATCCCCATCTGTTCCGGATGCTGGTCGACGGGGGACACCGCATAGGCAATCATACCTACAGTCACCAGAAAGGCTGGAGGATGAGTCTGGAGCGCTATTTGGAGGATGTCGACTTCGCCAACGGGCTGTTGCAGACCGACCTGTTCCGTCCGCCTTACGGACGGATCAAGCCGTCGCAGGCGCACCGGCTGAGCGAGCGGTATCATATCGTAATGTGGGATGTGCTGAGCCGCGACTACAGTCATCTGATTTCGCCCCGCACCTGCCTGCACAATGTGACGAAGCATGTCAAGGGCGGGTCGATCGTCGTGTTTCACGACTCGGTCAAGTCGTTCCGCAATTTGCGGTACGCGCTACCCCGCACGCTCGATTTCCTGTATGAAAGGGGGCTCAAGTGCTCCGTGATCGAATTGTAAGGATTATGAGGGAAACGAATCCGAAACGCCGCATCGTCGTGGCCGTGACCGGGGCGAGCGGCTCGCTTTACGCGCGTCTGCTGTGCGGGCGGCTGGCCGCTTCCGAAGCGGTCGGCGAGATCGCGCTGATCGTGACCGGGAACGGGCGGCGGGTCGCCGCCTACGAGGACCGTATCGACTGGATGGACGATCCGCGCTATACGCTGTACGACGACGGCGACCTGTTCGGAGCCCCGGCCTCGGGCTCGGCCCGCTACGACGCTATGGCCGTCGTGCCTTGCTCGATGGGCATGGCGGGGCGCATCGCCTCGGGCGTGTCCGACTCGCTGGCGAGCCGTGCGGCGGACGTAATGCTCAAGGAGCGTCGGCGGCTGGTGCTCGTCACGCGCGAGGCTCCGCTCGGCACGGTTCACCTGCGCAACATGACCGCCCTGTCGGAATGCGGCGCGGTGATCTGTCCCGCCTCTCCTTCGTTCTACAGCCGTCCCGGCACGATCGAGGAGCTGTGCGGTACGATCGTCGATCGCGTGGCCGGCTTGCTCGGCGTCGAAGTGCCGCGTTACGAGTGGGGACAGGCTTCGCCGAGCTCGGAATTCGGCGAATAATGCTTATCTTTGCTTTGCGGGAAGCCTCCGCCCCGTCCGTCCGATGAAAGATATCCGCAATATAGAGACCGACCTCGATTTCGAGAACAAGATCCGTCCGCAGCAGCTCGAAGCGTTCAGCGGACAGGACAAGATCGTCGATAACCTGCATGTGTTCATTCAGGCCGCGCTGATGCGGGGCGAGGCGCTCGACCATGTGCTGCTGCACGGCCCCCCGGGACTGGGCAAGACGACGCTCGCGAACATCATCAGCAACGAGATGGGGGCTTCGCTGAAGATGACCTCGGGCCCGGTGCTCGACAAGCCGGGCGATCTGGCCGGTCTGCTGACGAACCTCGGCAGCGGCGACGTGCTGTTCATCGACGAGATTCACCGGCTCAGCCCGATCGTGGAGGAGTATCTGTACTCGGCCATGGAGGACTACAAGATCGATATCGTGCTCGACAAGGGACCGAGCGCCCGCTCGATCCAGATCGAGCTGAATCCGTTCACGCTGATCGGGGCCACGACGCGCAGCGGGCTGCTGACCAGCCCGCTCAGGGCCCGTTTCGGCATACAGTGTCATTTGGAGTACTACGACAGCCGCGTACTGAGCGGCATCGTCCGCCGTTCGGCCTCGATCCTGAGCATTCCGATCGACGACGAGGCGGCCCGCGAGGTGGCTCTCCGCAGTCGGGGCACGCCTCGGATCGCCAACGCGCTGCTGCGCCGCGTGCGCGACTTCGCGATGGTCAAGGGTGGCGGCCGGATCGATCTGGAAATTACCCGCTATGCGCTGAATGCGCTGAATATCGATTCCCGCGGGCTCGACCGTATGGATAACAAGATTCTGCGCACGATCATCGACAAGTTCGGCGGTGGCCCGGTCGGGCTGGGTACGATCGCGACGGCCGTCAGCGAGGATACGGGGACGATAGAGGAAGTGTACGAGCCGTTCCTGATCAAGGAGGGCTTTCTGAAGCGTACCCCTCGCGGACGCGAAGCCACCGAATTGGCCTATACGCATTTGGGGCTCGTTCCTCCGGCATCCGAGCGGACGCTGTTCTGATGCTTTCCGCTCGCGCGGTTTTCGGTCCGGGGCAGATCGAAACTCCGTCCGGAACCGTTTCGGGCGTGTCGGAAATTTCTTTCGTCTTGGGATGGCCTGGATGCCGTTCCTGCAATTTTACCCGCTTTTTGTTGCGTCGCGTCCGTCCGATGTGTTCGGGGATGGCATGAAAAACCCGTAAGGCGGGCTTATCGTTTCGTCGCGGCATCCGTATTCGCCGTTCCGGCTCGGTCCGACGACCGTGCGATAAAGCGGGCCGAATCGTCGGTCTCCGTCGGCTCGTGACTCAGGGACCGTGCGACGGACGAATCTTCCGGGCCGGTTTCCCTATGTGCTTACCGTTCCATTGATGTGTCGCCGTATTTCGGCAGCGGACGAAAGACCGCCCGGGAGACGTTTGGCAACCGCCCGCGGCCGGAACATGGCTTTCTTTCGACTCGGACGACGGAGTCTTCGGCGGATTGCTGCCGTTCGTTTCCGGCGTTCCGGAACCGTTCGCCGTGTCAGGCCTCTCCTCCCGGGAAGCTCATGGCTTGTTTTATTTCGTCGGCAGACGAGCTGGGGATCGGGATCGGGCCGATCGAGTTTTCGTAGCGGGCGATGTTTTCGTGGAGCGAGAGCAGAAGCCGCTTGGCATGTTCGGGAGCCAGCACGATCCTACTCTTGACCCGGGCCTTGGGCAGGCCGGGCATGATCCGCACGAAGTCGAGCACGAATTCCGAGGTCGAGTGCGCGATGACGACCATGTTGGCGTATTGGCCCTCGGCCATCTCCTCGCCGAGTTCGATGTCGATTCCTTTGGAAAGTTCGTTTTTCACCATATGCCGTATACCCTACTGTGATTTCCGGTAAAAATAGTGTTTTCGTCGAGGCGGTTTTCGGCTCGTTGCGGCAAATTATCGGATATTTATTAACATTTCCGGTCTGTCGGCCCGATCGGACGGGGTTGATTGCCTCGACGCTGCTTCGGGCGGCGTGTCGCGAACTTTTCCGAGGCCCGGCTTTCGTTTGCGGTTTGTTCGGCCTTCCGGAGCCGGCTTTTGGTTCGGGCGGAAGACCGTCCCGTCCGCGCGCTTTCTCTAATTCGGTCGCTCGGGCGGGGAGTTTTCATCCGGTCGTTTTCCCGTCAGGGGAAACATCGGAAGGAAAGTTTTGTGGGGACGATAGCTTTCGCCCGCTTACGGGCGGCCGGCTTCGTTACAGGCCGTTCCGTCGTTACGGTGCGTTTCCGCGACTCGTATTCTATCGGGAAGCAGCCTGCCGGTTGCAGGCGGAATAATCCCGTTGTCTGGCAGCGCAGGTCGGAATGCGAGACTGATTTCCCGACCCCGGTGTGAATTGTAAAAGCGCTACGGCAACCGGCCGCAGCGCTTTTCGTCTCTTCCGGAGAACAAAGGCGGGCTATCCGCACTTGGAGTAGCCGCAGCTCATGCAGACCGGACAGCTGTTCTGGTAGACGAGCGTCTCCTGTCCGCAGTTCGGACACTTTTCCTTGACTTTCGTGCCGTTGGCGATATACTGCTTCAACGCGCGGGCCACGCCGTTCTTCCATGTATTGATGCTCTCGCTGTCCAGTTGGAGCGACTCGATCAGCGTCACGACGTCCAGGATCGGCATCCCGTTGCGCAGCACGCCCGAGATCAGCTTGGCATAATTCCAGAATTGCTTGTCGAACAGTCGGGAGATGCCTCCGATCGTATTCGTGTAGCCGTACTTGTCTTTGTACTGGAAGTCGTACCGCTTGCGACCGTCGCTGTCCACGACCTTGAGAATCACCCCTTTCTTGATCTTCTTCGGGATGAACATCGCATCCTCCTCGATCTTGCCGGTGAAGATTTCGTAGGGCCGCCCGTTGTAGATGCCGACGAATGCGATCCAGTCTTCCTCGCCGTTCTTGAAGCGGACGATATCGGCCGTGAGCTCGATCGGACGCTTGCGGGGCGGCCGGTAACCTCCTTCGGCCGCTTCGCCCTCTTCGACTTTGGCGGTTCCCTTTTTCTTCTTTTTCGACTCGACGAGCACGCCGGCGCGCGAGCCGTCCCGGTAGACGGTGACGCCCTTGCAGCCGTGCTCCCACGCCGTCATATAGACTTTCCCGACCAGTTCCTCGGTGACCTCGTTGGGTAGGTTGACCGTTACGGAGATCGAGTGGTCGACCCATTTCTGGATCGCGCCCTGCATCCGGACCTTGCTAACCCAGTCGATATCGTTGGCCGTCGCCTTGTAATAGGGAGACAGCGCGACGAGCTTCTCGATCTCGGCGGCGGACATGCTTTTCACTTCGTTCAGGTCGTACCCGCTGGCTTCGAGCCAGACGAGGAACTTGTGGTGGAACACGTTGTATTCCTCCCACGAGTCGCCCACTTCGTCGACGAAGGTGATCTTCACGTCCTTGTCGCTCGGGTTGACCTTGCGACGACGCGTGTAGACCGGCCGGAACACCGGTTCGATGCCCGAAGTCGTCTGCGACATCAGGCTCGTCGTACCCGTCGGGGCGATCGTCAGCATCGCGATGTTGCGGCGGCCGTGTCGGGTCATCTCCTCGTAGAGAGCCGGATCGGCCTCGCGGATGCGGGTGATCATCGGGTTGTCCTTCTCGCGTTCGGGATCGTACATCGGGAACTTGCCGCGTTCCTCGGCCATGATGACCGAGGCCCGGTAAGCTTCCAGCGCGAGCGTTTTCTGTATCTCGACGGCGAAGTCGATCGCCTCGTCGGTCCCGTAGCGCAAGCCCAGCGCGGCCAGCATGTCGCCTTCGGCCGTGATGCCGAGACCCGTGCGGCGGCCCTTGAGCGCCTTTTCGCGGATTTTTTCCCACAGGCTGTGTTCGACGTGACGGATGTCCTCTTCCTCGGGGTCCTTGGATATCTTTTCGATGATGGCCTCGATCTTCTCGAGCTCCAGATCGACGATATCGTCCATGATGCGCATCGCGGCCGCGACGTGGCTCCTGAACTTGCCGAAGTCGAACGACGCCTCTTTCGAGAACGGCTTGTCGACATAGCTGTACAGATTGATCGCCAACAGGCGGCAGCTGTCATAAGGGCAGAGCGGAATTTCGCCGCAGGGATTCGTCGAGACCGTCCTGAAGCCCAGATCGGCGTAGCAGTCGGGAACGGACTCGCGCAGGATCGTGTCCCAGAACAGAATGCCGGGTTCGGCCGACTTCCATGCGTTGTGGACGATCTTGTTCCATAGCGCGCGCGCGTCGATGTCCTTCTCGTACATCGGCTTGTCCGAATCGATCGGGAACTGCTGGTGGTATTTGCGGCTTTCGGTCACCGCGCGCATGAACTCGTCGTCGATCTTGATCGACACGTTGGCGCCGGTCACCTTGCCCGTTTCGACTTTTGCGTCGATGAAGTTTTCCGCGTCGGGGTGCTTGATCGACAGCGACAGCATCAGCGCGCCGCGCCGGCCGTCCTGAGCCACTTCGCGCGTCGAGTTCGAATAGCGCTCCATGAAAGGCACGATGCCCGTCGAGGTCAGCGCGCTGTTCAGCACCGGACTGCCGGTGGGGCGGATGTGCGAGAGGTCATGTCCTACCCCCCCGCGCCGCTTCATCAGCTGCACCTGCTCCTCGTCGATACGGATGATTCCGCCGTAGGAGTCGGCCGGCTTGCGGTGACCGATCACGAAGCAGTTCGACAACGAGGCGATCTGCAGGTTGTTGCCGATTCCGGTCATCGGGCCTCCTTGCGGAATCAGATAGCGGAAATCCTTCAGCAGGTCGTATACCTCGCTTTCGGACATCGGATTCGGATAGCGTTTCTCGATGCGCTCGATTTCCCGGGCGATGCGGCGATGCATCTGCTCGGGCGAGTTCTCGTAGATTTTTCCCATGGAGTCTTTCAGCGCGTACTTGCTGACCCAGACCGTGGCCGCCAGGTCGTCGCCCTTGAAATAGGCTTTGGCCGTTTCCACCGCGTCGGTGTACTCGTACTGCTTCAGCGCGCCGGCTTGCTCTTTGTTTCGTTCCGTGGACATGACAGTGTTGCTTGTATTTTAAGAATTTATGACGTTTCGGCAGATATGCGCTCCGGCGCACAATGCGTTACAAGATTACGAACACTTTGGCGGATGTTGAAATTTCGTCAGGGAATCTTATCAAGAAGTTATCAACACCCTTTCTCCTCCCTTTGTTTTTCGAGAGTTACCGAGACTTTCTCGATTTTCCCGCCCAGAGGAGGGGCCATTTTCGAAACCTTGACCCGAACCCGGACGCTTTGCGGAAACCGCTCGCGGATGCGGCCGGCGATCCTTCCTGCGACGTGTTCGAGAATGTGCGACGGAATGTCCATCTGCTCGCGGACGGTCTCGAATACGTCGAGGTAGTTGATCGTCCGCTCGATCCGATCGCTGTCGGCGGCTTCGCCGAGCTCGGCTTCGATCCGCACGCTGACCAAAAAGCGGTTTCCCACCTGCCGCTCCAGTTCGTAGCAGCCGTGAAACGCCTGAAACTCCATGTTTTCCAATTCGATGACGGTCAGTGACATGATTTGCGGGTTTGTTAAGGTGCGATATCGTTTACAAAGAAATGGAAAACGGCGGTACGAAAACGGCAAGCGTCCCGGAAGTTATCCACATTTTATCGGCAAGGGTCCGCTTTCGCGGCTTCCGGAACGTGCGCCTCCGATTTCCGTAAAGGACGTTGCGGGTCGCGGGATCGTTCCCTTATGGCGGTACGGGCGGCAGACATGGCGAATCGGGTCCGGATCTGTCGGTCCGTCGTGCGCCGGTAGCCGGAGCTGACCGTCGACCCGCTTTTCGGCCGGCGATGTCTGTCCGACCGCATGCGGCCGCTGACGGAAAGGTCGTCCGGAACGGAGTCTGTCGGGAAAGGAAGTCGGGCTTCGGCTCGGTCCGAAACCCGGTTTTCCGGTTCTTTGCTGCGGAAGGAGCGGCCGCGCGTTTCGATCGGCATGTTCCGAAAAACGAACATGCCCCGAGGCATTCGCCCCGGGGCATGCAAGCCTTCGGTTTCGGAGTGCAGCAACGCTCTTACCGCTATGTTCAGTTGCCGAATTTCAGTCCATCCTTTCCTGCGTCGACCGTAATGACGCTGCCCCGGTCGATCCGGCCGGCGAGGATTTCCTTCGACAGTTCGTTGACCAGATAGTGTTGCAGCGTCCGCTTGATCGGCCGCGCGCCGAACATCGGGTCGTAGCCCTGCTCGGCCAGCCAGTCGACGGCTCCGTCGGTGACCGACAGCGAGACGTTGTTCTGGGCGAGCATCTCGTTGATTTGCCTGATCTGCATCACGACGATCTGCCGTACATCGTCCTTCGTCAGCGGCGTGAACATCACGATTTCGTCGATCCGGTTCAAGAATTCGGGTCGGATCGTCTGTTTCATCAGGTCGAAGACCTCCTTTTTCGTCTCGTCGAGCGCGCTCTGCGGCACGGAGTCGTTCGTTTCGGTAAACTTCGACAGCTTATCCATGATGATGTGCGAGCCGATGTTCGACGTCATGATGATGATCGTGTTGCGGAAGTCCACCGTCCGGCCCTTGTTGTCGGTCAGCCGGCCGTCGTCGAGCACCTGAAGCAGGATATTGAACACGTCCGGGTGCGCCTTCTCGATCTCGTCGAGCAGCACGACCGAATAGGGCTTGCGGCGCACGGCCTCGGTGAGCTGGCCGCCCTCGTCGTAGCCGACGTATCCCGGAGGCGCTCCGATCAGCCGCGAGACGCTGTGGCGTTCCTGATACTCGCTCATGTCGATACGGGTCATCATCGTGTCGTCGTTGAACAGGTACTCGGCCAGCGCCTTGGCGAGCTCGGTCTTGCCGACGCCCGTCGTGCCGAGGAAGATGAACGATCCGATCGGACGGCGCGGGTCCTGAAGTCCGGCCCGCGAGCGGCGCACGGCGTTCGATATGGCCTCGATCGCCTGATCCTGACCGACGACACGGTCGTGCAGTTCGCTCTCCATCTTGAGCAGCTTCTCGCGCTCGCTCTGCAGCATCCGGCTGACCGGTATGCCCGTCCAGCGGGCCACGACCTCGGCGATGTCTTCGGCGTCGACCTCTTCCTTGATCATCGCGCCGGCCTCGGCGTTCTTCGATACTTCGGCCTGCAGGTCGGCGATTTCGTTCTCGGTTTCGCGCATCTTGCCGTAGCGGATTTCGGCCACGCGTCCGTAATCGCCGTTGCGCTCGGCCTCGGCCGCCTGCACTTTCAGGTCGTCGAGCGCCTGCTTGTTCTTCTGTATCTTCTCGAGCACGTCGCGTTCGCCCTGCCATTTGGCCCGAAGCGTCGTCCGCTTGGCATTCAGCTCGTCGATCTCGCGCGTCAGCTCCTCAATCCGGCCCTGATCCTTCTCGCGGCGGATCGCCTCGCGCTCGATCTCGAGTTGCCGGACCTTGCGGTCCAGCTCGTCGATCTCCTCGGGAACCGAGTTCATTTCGAGCCGCAGCTTGGCCGCCGCCTCGTCGATCAGATCGATCGCCTTATCGGGCAGGAAGCGCGATGTGATGTAGCGGTTCGACAGTTCGACCGACGCGACGATCGCCTCGTCCTTGATCCGCACCTTGTGGTGGTTCTCGTAACGTTCTTTCAGACCCCGCAGGATCGAGATCGCGTCTACGGTCGACGGCTCGTCGACCATGACTTTCTGGAACCTTCGCTCGAGCGCCTTGTCCTGCTCGAAATATTTCTGGAACTCGTCGAGCGTCGTCGCGCCGATCGCGCGCAACTCGCCTCGCGCCAGAGCCGGCTTCAGGATGTTCGCGGCGTCCATCGCGCCGTCGCCCTTGCCGGCGCCGACCAGCGTGTGGATCTCGTCGATGAACAGCAGAATTTCGCCTTCGGCCGAAATGACCTCCTTGACGACCGCTTTCAGACGCTCCTCGAACTCGCCTTTGTACTTCGCTCCGGCGATCAGCGCACCCATGTCGAGCGAGTAGACCTGCTTGCTGCGCAGGTTTTCCGGCACGTCGCCGTCGACGATCCGGTGCGCGATGCCTTCGGCGATGGCCGTTTTGCCGACGCCAGGCTCGCCGACCAGAATCGGGTTGTTTTTCGTCCGGCGGGAAAGTATCTGCAATACGCGGCGTATCTCTTCGTCGCGCCCGATTACCGGGTCGAGCTTGCCTTTGCGTGCCTGCTCGTTCAGGTTGATCGCGTACTTGCCCAGCGCGTCGTACTCCTGCTCGCTGGTCTGGCTGTCGACCGTCGCGCCTTTGCGCAGCTCTTTGATTGCGGCGACCAGCTCCTTTTCGGTCGCTCCGGCATCCTTCAGCAGCCGGCTCGCCTCGCTGCGTTCGGTCAGTATGCCGAGCAACAGATGCTCGACCGAAGCGTACTTGTCGCCGAACGTCTTCGTGAAGTCGCCCGCTTTTTGGATCGCCTCGGAGCTTTCGCGCGAGAAGTAAACCTCGCCGCCCTCGACTTTGGGCAGTCGCTCGACCTGCTGCCGCAGCACGCTGCGCAGCGCGCCGACGTTGACGCCCAGCTTTTGCAGCAGGAAAACGCCCACGCTGTCGTCCTCGGCGACGATCGCATCGAGCATATGCAGCGGCTCGACGGCCTGATTGCGGTCCGATCGCGCGAGATTCATCGCGCTTTGCAGGACTTCCTGCGCTTTGATGGTCAGATTGTTGATGTTCATATTTTCGTCTCCTTTCGTTCGTTTTCCGATTTTGTGTCGAAAACCCTGCAAATCGGCTGCCAGAGACGCTTATCGGGCAATTTGTCAGTCCGTTCGGACAGACCGGCGGCGCGCATGTGATGAATTGTCGCGGCGAAGCTGCCGGCCGGTGACGTCTTGGCAATCCGGATGACAGAATAGCACCCCGCGCATGCTTTCGAGAAGCGGCGTGCCGGGGCGTTCGGCGCGTAACGGCATGTCGGACGTGAGCATGCGTTTTTGATCTTTGGCAAATGCCGTTCGCTCCCAAATGCGTGTCGGGCCGGAACAAACCGCCGGTCCGGCGGAAGCCGAGGTGCGCTCGACGGCATCGCGCGGAATCGACGCAGCTTCCCGGTCCGTTGCGGCTATTGCGGCCTCGGCACATGGAGGTATCCGTCGTCCGGCCCTGTGTCTGAAGGAGGCGGAGGTGTCTTTTGTTCCCTGCCCGGATTTTTCGCGCCGCTTGCGGATTCCGTCCGAATTTGCGTATCTTTGTAAGATAAGAAAAGTCATGGATAATTTCATCGTTTCCGCCCGCAAGTACCGTCCCGCGACATTCGCGTCGGTCGTCGGGCAGTCGCATATCACATCGACGCTGCGCAACGCGATCGCGCGCCGGCAGTTGGCCCACGCTTACCTGTTCTGCGGTCCGCGCGGCGTCGGCAAAACGACCTGCGCGCGCATTTTCGCCAAGGCGATCAACTGCCTCGATCCGGCCGCCGACGGCGAGGCCTGCAACGAGTGCGAGTCGTGCCGGGCGTTCAACGAGGGCCGCTCGTTCAATATCCACGAACTGGACGCCGCATCGAACAACTCGGTGGACGATATTCGTACGCTGACCGAACAGGTCCGTATCCCGCCGCAAATAGGCCGTTACAGCGTCTACATCATCGACGAGGTCCATATGCTTTCGCTTCAGGCCTTCAACGCTTTCCTCAAAACGCTCGAGGAGCCGCCCGCGCATGCCGTGTTCATTCTGGCGACGACCGAGAAGCACAAGATCATCCCGACGATTCTGTCCCGCTGCCAGATTTACGATTTCAACCGGATCCGCGTCGAGGACGGCGTGGGTTACCTGAAATACATCGCCTCGCAGGAGGGCGTCGCCTATGACGACGAATCGCTGCATATCATCGCTCAGAAAGCCGACGGAGGCATGCGCGACGCGCTGTCGATGTTCGACAAGGTCGTCTCGTTCTGCGGCCAGAGGCTGACGGCCGCCGAAGTGGCCGCGACGCTGAACGTGCTCGATTACGATACCTACTTCGGCATGACTTCGCGGATTCTCGCGGGCGATTATCCCGCGGCGCTGATGATGTTCGACGAGGTATTGCGCAAGGGTTTTTCGGCCCAGACGTTCGCCGCCGGGCTGAACGGCCATTTCCGCGACCTGCTGATGTGCAAGAATCCCCAAACGCTGTCCCTGCTCGAGGTGACCGGCAGCGTGGCCGAACGCTACCGGTCGCAGGCCGCCGAGTGCCCCGTGCCTTTGCTGTTCGAGGGAATCGACCTGCTGACGGCCGTCGAACAGTCGCTGCGGACGGCCGTGAACCAGCGGCTTCGCGTCGAACTGAGTCTGATGAAACTCTGCGGGCTCGGTCAAAAAAAAAATGACGGCGCGCTGAGCCCGTCCCTGCCCGAACTTTCGTCGTCCCGCTCCGTTCCGACGGCTCCTGCCGCGCCGCCGAAGCCTTCGGCCGAGGGAATCGTTTCTCCGCCGGCTGTCTCTTCGACTTCCGTCGGAGAGGCTTCTTCCGGAACGATTCCGCCAGTTTCGCCTCCACCGGCATCCGCGCTGGCGGAAACCGCGGCCCGTTCCGTTGCCGGACGCGGTCCTGTGTCCGGCGGGGCTCAGAGCCTTTCGGGTCAGATACAGGGCGAACCCGTTTCCTTGTCTCGAAGCGAGAGCAGGATTGCCTCCGCCGGTTCCGTCCCTCCGGTGTCGGCTGCGCCGTCCGGACGACAAACTCCTGAGGTTGCGACGCCTGCTCCCGCACCGACTAATTCGCCTGTTTCCTCGCCGACCGTTTCTCCCGTTTCCGTCGCCGGCCGATTTTCCGGCGGTACGGCGGCTTCCGCTTCCGCCGGCCCGGAGCCTTCCGTTTCTCTGTCGGGCCGCTCGATCCTCTCTTTGCTCGGCAGCCGTCCGGACGACGATTCGCTCGCTTCCGACGACGGGCCGGACGAGCCGGACGGAGATGCCGAAGACGAGGTTGAGGAAAATATTTCGCCCGACAGGATCGAGAGAGGATGCGCGCTGCTGACCGCCGAGCTGGCCAAGCAGCGGCCCCGCCTGAGCGTCGTGTTTCAGGATGCGTCGGTCGTCGGAGGAAAGGTGCTGCTCAAGGTGCCCAACGAGTCGCTTTACGACGAGGTGATGAACAACCTGACCGATATCCGCAAGCGGCTCGGCGAGCTTTCGGGCGTACGGACTCCGGTCGATTTCGAGGTCGTGATCGAGGCCAGCCGCGAGGGGCTCAAGCCGGTCAAGGTCGAGGACCGTCTGCGTTATCTCTCGCAAAAGAATCCGTTGATCGGCAAGTTGCGTCAGGCGCTCGACCTGGACATCGAGTAGCGTGCGGTTCGGCGCGCGCGAGCTCCCTGATAGCTTTCCGGCCGTATGACGTCCGGGGTATCCGGTATGGTCCGGAGCGGGGGTCTTTCAGTCTTTTTACCGTTCCGCGTTTTCCTCGTGCATTCCTGCCATGCGAGGGACCGGCCGGGTCTGTCCGGGCCGGTTACGACCTTTTCCGGCGAATGGTGCCGGACGGAGCGGACGCGATCCGGGCTTCGGGCGTTCGATTTTCCCTATGATTTCCCGAAAATGATCAAATCTGCACGCCGGTAGGCTTTTCGCAGGAAATTGACTACCTTTGCCGTCGAATCCGTTAACCGTTCAAACGAAAATCGCAAGACGATGAATTTTGTTGAGGAACTCCGGTGGAGAGGCATGATTCACGACATCATGCCGGGCACCGAGGAACAGTTGGCCAAGGAAATGACGACCGCCTACGTCGGGATTGATCCGACGGCCGACTCGCTGCATATCGGGCATCTGGTCAGCGTGATGATCCTGAAGCATTTCCAACGTTGCGGCCATAAGCCGATCTTTCTGGTCGGCGGAGCGACGGGCATGATTGGCGACCCTTCCGGCAAGTCGCTCGAGCGCAACCTGCTCGACGAGCAGACGTTGCGCCGCAATCAGGAGGGTATCCGCAGGCAGCTCGAGCGGCTGGTCGACTTCTCGTCCGACGAACCGAACGCGGCCGAGCTGGTCAACAACTACGACTGGATGAAGGAGTTCTCGTTTCTGGAGTTCATCCGCGATATCGGCAAGTGCATTACGGTCAATTACATGATGGCCAAAGACTCGGTCAAGAAGCGCTTCAACGGCGAGGGCGAGGGCATGTCGTTCACCGAGTTCACCTACCAGCTCGTTCAGGGGACCGACTTCCTGCATCTATACCAGCATAAGAACTGCAAGCTCCAGATGGGCGGGTCCGACCAGTGGGGCAACATCACGACCGGGACCGAGCTGATCCGCCGCAAGACGGGCGGCGAGGCTTTCGCGCTGACGTGCCCGCTGATCAAGAAGGCCGACGGCACGAAGTTCGGCAAGACTGAGTCGGGCAACGTCTGGCTCGATCCGCGCTATACGTCTCCGTACAAGTTCTACCAGTTCTGGCTCAACGTGAGCGATGAGGACGCCGAGCGCTACGTCAAGATATTCACGATGCTCGACCGCGAGACGATCGAGGGTCTCGTCGCCGCTCACCGCGAGGCGCCGCATCTGCGCGGATTGCAGAAGGCGCTGGCCTGCGAGGTGACTTGCATGGTGCACGGCGAGGAGGAGTACCGCCGGGCCGTCGAGGCTTCGGAAATCCTGTTCGGCGGCGCGACGGCCGAGGCGCTGCGCGGCATCGACGAGCAGACGTTCCTGCAGGTGTTCGAAGGCGTGCCCCGTTTCGAAATATCGCGCCCGCTGATCGAGGGGGGCGTCGGTTTTCTGGCCCTGTGTACCGAGCATGCCGCCGTCTTTCCGTCCAAGGGCGAGGCCCGCAAGCTGATTCAGGGCGGCGGCGTTTCGCTGAACAAGCGGAAGATCGCCGCCGTCGATTGCATGGTAGGCTCCGCCGATCTGTTATCGGGCCGGTACCTGCTCGTGCAGAAGGGCAAAAAGAACTATTACCTGATCGTCGTTACCGATTAACCCCCTGCGCCATGCCTCTTGTCAAGCCGGCGGGCTACCGCAACCTGCTCGACAACGTCGAGAATACCGAGAAGGCGATCAAGCTCGTCAAGGACATGTTCCAGCAGAACCTGTCGGCTCAGCTCGCGCTGCTGCGCGTGACCGCCCCGATGGTCGTGCTTTCCGGCACGGGTATCAACGACGATCTGAACAGCGTCGAGCGGCCCGTTTCGTTCCCTATCCGCGACATGGGCGAGCGCCGGGCCGAGGTGGTTCATTCGCTGGCCAAATGGAAGCGGCTGAAGCTCGCCGAGATGGCCGTCGCGCCGGGCCGAGGCATTTATACCGACATGAACGCGCTGCGGCCCGACGAGGAGCTCGACAACATTCACTCGCTTTACGTCGACCAGTGGGACTGGGAAAAGGTCATTACGCGCGAGCAGCGCACCGTCTCTTTCCTGAAGCAGACCGTCCGTCGGATTTACGAGGCGATCAAGGTGACCGAGAACCGGCTCTACGTCGAGTTCCCGCAGATCGTGCCGATGCTGCCCGAGGAGATTCGCTTCATTCACGCCCAACGGTTGCTCGACCTCTATCCCGACAAGACGCCGAAGGAGCGCGAGAACGAGATCGTCCGTCGCTACGGGGCCGTGTTCGTCATGGGCATCGGCGCTCCGCTGTCGGACGGACGGCCTCACGACGGCCGCGCGGCCGATTACGACGACTGGAGTACGCCGGGAGAGGACGGGTATCCGGGGCTGAACGGCGACATCCTGCTGTGGAATCCGTTGCTCGAAAGCGCTTTCGAGGTGTCGAGCATGGGAATCCGGGTCGACGAGCGTTCGCTCGCCCGCCAGTTGGATCTGCGCGGGGAGCGCGACAAAGAGAGCCTCTATTTTCACCGGAAGTTGCTTGCCGGCGAGCTGCCCTGCACGATCGGAGGCGGTATCGGGCAGTCGCGGCTGTGCATGTTCCTGCTTCGCAAGGCCCATATCGGCGAGATTCAGAGCAGTATCTGGCCCGAGTCGATGCGCCGCGAGTGCTCGGAAGCCGGCATCGAGCTGGTCTGACGCGGGACCGCGTTCCCGGCGGCCATTTTCGGTGCGCCGGGCCGGGGCTTGCGGATGCGGATACGGCGGCCGGGCCTTGTTTCGGCTTGCCGCTTTTTGTTCCCGACAGTATCCTACGCATGCGAAACGGTCCCGTGAGAACTGTCGGAAAATTCCCGAATCCGGCTTCGGATATTTTCGGGAGCCCGATCGGCTTTGATGTGGCGGTTCATATCGAATAATGAGGAAATACCCGTCTGTCGGTTTGTCGGCGAAACGGACGGTCCTCGGTGACGGTCGATCCGGCGAGCGGAAAGATCGATCCGGTTTCCCGTTTGTCCGGCCGATTCCGAAACGGGAACTTCTGCGATGATTCGGACGAGGAGTATCGACAACTACCTTATCCTTAGCGCTTTTTCTGCCGATTTCATAGCGGGATTTTTTCAGAATTCGGCCGCGCATGCATACATGATAAATTCGGCGAATCGGATGCCGTCGAAAATTCGTTTTCGAAACCGAGCAACCTTTCACGATATGGAAAATCGTTTGATCGCTGTCCGTCTGTCGGCCCAGCAGCTGTCCGATCCGCGCTTCGACGATCCGCGTGCGCTCGTGCGATGGATGGGAGCCGTTCAGGCACAGGACTACAAGGCGGTCCGCTGGGCTGTCGGAATCCGGTTGCGGACCGCCTCGCTGCGCGCCGTCAACCGGGCGCTGGAGCGGGGCGAGATTCTTCGGACGCATGTGATGCGGCCTACGTGGCATTTGGTTGCGGCCGAGGATATTCGATGGATGCTGCGGCTCTCGGCCCGGCGCATCCGGTCGGCCAACAGCTCGCTGGCCCGCAGCCGGGGACTGGGGATCGACGACGGAATGTACTCCCGCAGCAATCGCCTGATCGAAAAAATGTTGAGAGGAAACCTCTGCCTGACCAAGCGACAGATCGCCGACCGTTTCCAGGCGGCAGGCATTGCCGCCGACACGCATTTCATGACGCGCTACCTGATGCAGGCCGAGGCCGACGGGATCGTCTGCAGCGGTCCCGACCGGGCCGGGCAGTTCACCTATGCGCTGCTCGAGGAGCGGGTCGCGCCGGTTCCCGAGCTGACGCGCGACGAGTCGTTGGGCCGGTTGGCCCGCGCTTATTTTCGCAGCCACAGTCCGGCGACGGCGTCCGATTTCGCCTGGTGGTCGGGCTTGTCCGCATCGGACGTTCGCGCGGCGATCGGATCGATTCGGGACGAGTTGGAAACGCTGCGGCTCGGGGATCGGGAGCGGTTGATACATCGCTCTTGGACGGATTTTCCCGCTCCGGCCCCGGCGTTGCACCTGCTGCCTCCCTACGACGAGTACCTGATCGGTTACCGCGACCGCGAACCGGTACTTCGGGCCGAGCACGCTCCGGCGGCGCATAACCGGTGGGGGATTTTCTATCCTGTCGTTCTTGCGGCCGGCCGGGTGGCCGGAAACTGGTCCGCGGCTCGCCGGGAGGGACGGCCGATAGCCGAAGTCTCGTTTTTCGATTCGTTCGGACCTGCCGATCCGGCGCTTGTCGAACAGGCCGTCGGGCGCTATCGGGCATTCTTTGAACGGTGATTGCGTTCATTCCGGACTCGTTTTACATTTTTCGGCTTCGATTTTCCGTTATGGCGAAAGAAAAATCCGTTTTCGTATTGCGACGACCGGTTTCCCGCTTCGTTTCTCCGGTTTCGGCGTGCCCGTTGCGGGGCGGTCGGTATCCGGCGCGGCGGATTCCCGGGCCTTCGGATTTTCAAGAACGCGGGGAAAAGCGGACCTGCTAATCCGTGTATCGGGAATTCTTCGGAGAAAAGGACTTTTGAAAAGACGATGGAAGTCGGACTGATAGTGCGCCGGGGACGTCCGGACAGGCTGGGCGACCGGAGCCTCCCGGCTTCGGAACCTGAAGCGGCTTCTCTGTAGGCGGCCGAATGGAGAATGGAATACATTCCGACCGTCGTGCGGGATCAGAGCGTCGCGATGCGCAGTTCTTTCGGGTAAAGATTGTTCGACCGGTTCCCGATTCGCTTGATCCATCCGAGCGTCAGGCCGTCGCAGGCAATCCGGTTGATTCCCTCGCTCAGCAGAGCCGGGTCGGTCTCTCTTTTGCGCAGATAGTCGAGCGCCTGCTCTCGGTCGAGAACGGCGGTCGGAGCGGCTTCAGGGTTCAGGTCGTGGAACATGGCCAGCGCGTGGTCCGGCTTCAGCCGGCCTCCGAAAAGCTGACCCATCCGAATGCCCGAGCGGACGACGGGCAGATTCTCCGCGATTTCCCGGACGGCTGCGAAAGCGCGTCCGTAATAACCGTAAACCGTGTCGTCGACCGTTGCGAAGCGCATGAGTTCGGGCTGTCCCACCCAACGCGCGACCTCCCGCACCGACGATTTCGGCAGTTCGGAGAATACGCTCTTACGCGGTTTCGGGACCCGCAGGCGCCGCCTGCCGTCGGCTTTGCGCGCGACGGCTGCGAAAAAGCCCTCGCCGCGTGTCCGGTGCGGATAGAAGCGGAATGTGCCGATGCCGTCCGTCTCTCCTCGCTCGATGCCCCACTCCGGAGCCGTCCCGACGTCGATCGTCCCTTCGCAGTCGTATTGCGAGGCGAGCCAGCGGACGTTCTGCTCGTTCTCGGCCGGGTTGAACGTGCAGGTGCTGTATATCAGCGCGCCTCCGGGACGGAGCGCGTCCCATGCCTCGCCCAGAATGCGCCGTTGCCGGGCCGCGCACAGCTCGGCTCCCGACTCGCTCCATTGCCGTCTCGACTCGCGGTCCTTGCGGAACATGCCCTCGCCCGAGCAGGGCGCGTCGACCAGAATCAGGTCGAAGTAGTGCCCGAACGGAGCGAAACGGGCCGGATCGGCGCTCGTTACGACGACATTCCCGATCCCCCACCGCCGGACGTTGTCAGACAGGACCGCCGCCCGGGCGCGGACCGGCTCGTTCGCGACGATCAGGCTCTCGGGACCGGCAAGGCTCGAAAGAAGCGTCGTCTTGCCTCCGGGAGCCGCGCACAGGTCGAGTATCCGCAAAGGCGCTTCGGAGTCGGCTATGGCACCGAAAACAGCCTCCAGGAACATCGAGCTCGCCTCCTGCACGTAGTAAGCTCCGCCGTGCAGCGACGGGTCGAGCGTAAATGAGGGCCGCTCGGTCAGATAAAAGCCGTACCGGCTCCACGGGACAGGCTCGAGAGCAGGCTTCGATGTCGTTTTGTAAGGATTGTACCGGACACTGACGACCGGGTCTCCGTCCAGCGCGTCGAGCAGCAGGCGAGCCTGCCGCGTTCCGAGCTGTTCCTCGATCCGACGCGCGAACGCTTCGGGGAAAAAGGATTCGCCGTCCATTACAGGCCCGACTTTTTCAAAGACTCGATCCGTCCCACGACATCGTCCAGCGACGACGGGTCGTCGACGAAATCGACGCGGTCGACGTCGATGGTTATCACCTCGCCCCGGTAAATTCGGCTGATCCATTCGTCGTACTTGCGGTTGAGCCGCTCGAGGTATTCCTCCTGTATGCTCATTTCGTAGGCTCTCCCCCGCTTCTTGATCTGCGACACGAGCGTCGGCACGCTCGCCTTCAGGTAGATCAGCAGATCGGGCGCCTGCGTGAGTCCGGTCGCCAGATCGAAAATCTTCATGTAGGTGTCGAAATCGCGCGTCGACATCAGGCCCGTTTCGTGCAGGTTCGTCGCAAAGATATGGGCGTCCTCGTAAATCGTGCGGTCCTGAATCAGGTCACTGCCTGTCGACAGGATTTCGGTAGCCTGCCGGATGCGCTGGCCGAGGAAATAAATCTGCAGGTTGAACGACCAGCGGTTCATATCGTCGTAGAAATCGCCGATATAGGGATTGTCGCTCTCCTCGAAATAGGCTTTGGCGCCCGTCCTCTGAGACAGGATGCCCGTGAGCGAGGTCTTCCCGCTTCCGATATTTCCGGCTATGGCGATATACATGTCGATAGTTTTTGGACCCGCCCGGCGAAAAGCGATCGCCGCGACAGATAGGGTGAATACAAATTTAGCGCTTTTTCCGGATAATATCAATTCGGGTCTTTCCGGCCTATTGTCCGAACCGTTCGTCCGGCATTTTGCGGAGCGTTCGGGGCGCCCGTTTCCGTCCGCTTCGCAGAAAGCGCACCGGCGATTCCCGTCTTGAAAAAGAGCAAGTTCCGGAGTATGGCCCGATACGGGATTCCATGCAGTCTTCCCGCTTTCCGATGACTGTCCGATCGGCATTTCGTCCGACGGGCAATTGTTTGGCCGTGTCTGCCGGCAGCGGGCGTCTCGGTTACGGCTTGCGCGAACGGTTTGTTTCGGAGAGGCGGCCGCCTCCGTTTTTTTTCCCGGATCCGGCGTAAGATCGTTCCCGTCGGAGAGGTAACCCGGGAGGCATCGTTCCGACCGGGACGGAACGGGCGTTTTCGGGCCGCCCGATCCGAGCGCGGATTCGTGCCGGCGACATGCCAAGACGACGCGGACGCCTTTGTGCGGCGTTCGCTTCTTTCGACTGTCCGTTTGGCCGGCGGGCGGAAGATACGAATGATGCTCAGCGGTTCGCTTCGTTCTTTCCCGCTTCGATCTGTTCGTAAAGCGTTCCGAGGTTTTCGACCATCCGCTCCCATGTGAATCGCTTCTTGTACTCGCGGATATTCGTGCGGAAACGTTCCAAAAGCCCGTCGCTGAAAAAACGGCCGATCGCTTCCGCGATCGCCTCCGCGTCGGGCCGGACGACCAGACCGGTCTCGCCGTCGGGAACGATCTCGCCCAAACCTCCGACATCCGTGACCAGAGTCGGCACGTCGAACCAGTAGGCGATCTGCGTGACTCCGCTCTGCGTCGCGCTGCGGTAAGGTTGAACGATCAGGTCGCTGGCCGAAAACAGTTTGCCCACTTCGTCCTCGGCGATGAAACGATCCATCATCACCAGGCTGTCGCGGATGCCGAGCCGGTCGATCTGTTCGGCATAGCGCTCGCGGCCGCTGTAATACTCTCCGGCTACGATCAGCTTGTGCCGCCCGTCGAGCCCTCCGCGACGGCGGAGCAGGGCCCATGCGTTGAGCAGCAGGTCGAGTCCCTTATAGTCGCGTATGTAGCCGAAGAACATCGCGTAGCGGCACGACGGGTCGAGTCCCAGTTCGCCGCACGCCTGTTCCCGGGGCAGAGGATCGCCGTAGCCCGTATACATCGGATGGGGCGAGAAGACCGACGGTTTGGTGCGGTCGAAGAGGTCGAGCTGGGCCCGTATCTCGCGCGACATGTAGACGAAGCCGTCGAGCGAGCCGGTCATATAGCGCGTCAGCAGCCGGTCCATCGGACGGCTTTCGTGCGGGAGCACGTTGTCCATGATCGCCACCGTCCGGGTACCGCCGCGCCGGGCGATCCGGCAGACGGTTCCCAGCGCCGGGGCCATCTGAGGAAGCCAGTAGCGGACGATCAGCAAGTCGGGCCGCTCGCGCCGGATGCGCAGGCCGGTACGGATCCAGTTCAGCGGATTCACCGAGTTCAGTACGCGCGTGATGTCGAGCCCTTCCGGGGCTGGCGCGTCGGTAAACTGGCTCTTGCCCGGAAACAGGAAGGACGGGTATTGCAGCGTGAACGTATAGAGCCGGCAGGGTATTCCCGCCCGGTTCAGCGCGCGGGCCAGCAGATGGTCGAAGTCGGCCAGTCCTCCCCGATACGGGTGGGCGGGGCCGAGCAGCACGGCATTCGTCGGTCTTTTCATTTCGGGTCGTTCGAATGTTCGTCGGCGATCAGTTGGTCGATGTAGGTACGGTCGTTGAACAGGCGGGGAACCTTGTTCTGCCCGCCCGCCTTGCCGCGGCTTTTCATCCAGCGGTAGAACGTGCCCGGCGGCACGACGGTCAGCGTCGGGCGCATCAACGTCGTATCCTTGAAGCGCTTGGCCTCGTAGTCGGAGTTGACGCTTTGCAGCGCGCGGTCCAGCGTGTCGGTGAAGCGCTCCGCATCGTCGGGCGGCGTGTCGAATTCGACGACCCACTGGTGCGATCCTTTGCTTCGTCCGTTCATGTAGACGGGGCCGGCCGTGTAGTCGCTGATGCGCGCGCCGGTCGCGTCGCAGGCGGCCTTGAGCGCCGTTTCGGCGTTATCGACGATGACCTCCTCGCCGAAGGCGTTGATATAGTGGCGCGTGCGCCCGGTGATCCGGATCTTGTACGGAGCGAGCGACGTGAACTCGACCGTGTCGCCGATCTGGTAGCGCCACAGGCCGTTGCAGGTCGTGATGATCATCGCGTAGTTGATCCCCTTGGCGACCCCCTCGAGCGGCACTGCCCGGGACGGATCGTCCAAATCGCGCACCGGCAAGAACTCGTAGTACACGCCGTAGTCGAGCATCAGCAGCAGGTCGTCCGACGCCGGATCGTTCTGTATGGCGAAGAAGCCCTCCGATGCGTTGTAGGTTTCCATGTATTTCATCCTGTCGGACGGAATGAGCTGCCGGTACTGCTCCCGGTAGGGCTTGAAGTTCATGCCGCCGTGCGTGAACAGCTCCAGGCGGGGCCACACTTCGAGCAGGTTGCTTTTGCCCGTAAATTCGAGCACCTTGCGCAGCATGACCAGATTCCACGACGGAACCCCGGCGAAAGCCGTTACGTTCTGTCCGACCGTCTCGCGGCAAATCGCCTCGACTTTCTTCTCGAAATCGGGAATCAGTGCCGTCTCGGGCTTCGGAACGCGCATCCGGCCGGCCAGCCAGGGCGTGTTTTCGATCAGAATGGCCGACAGGTCGCCTTCCTGAGCGCGGCCTCCGGTCGTTTCGAGACGCCGGCTGCCTCCGAGCGTCAGCGTTTTGCCCGAGAATACGTCCGTGTCGGGCCATAGCGAGCTGGTCAGGCAGACGATGTCGAGCGGGCCCCGCATGTGGCATCCGCGCAATCCTTCGCGGCTCACCGGGATAAACTTGCTCTTGGCCGAGGTCGTGCCCGACGATTTGGCGAACCAGCGGACCTCGCCGGGCCAGCAGACGTCCGCTTCGCCCCGGCGCATCCGCTCGATGTACGGCGTGAAACCGTCGTAGTCGGTTACCGGTACCCGCGAGGCGAATTGCTCCGCGGTTCGGATCGCGTGAAAGCCGTGCTCCGTGCCGAAAAGCGTCGGAGCGGCCCGGTCCAGCAGCCGGCGGAGCTGTCTCTGCTGCACCTGAGCCGGATGCTTCATAAAGCGGTCGATCTCGCGCAGGCGGGGAGCGGAGAGTAAGCGGATCAGTCGTGTCTTGAGCGCCATAGGCTTGTCGTGTTACGGCCGGGGCCTTCGGGGCGAAGGTTCCGGGAAACTAATTGAAGAATTTTCCGATTTTCGAAATGGCCGACGGGAGCGAGAAGACGACGACCCGGTCGTAGGCGTTGATCTCGGTATTGCCTACGGCGATGAACGTCCTGTCGCCGCGTACGATGCCGCCGATCGTCGCGTCGTGCGGGAAGTTCAGGTCGCGTATCTTGACTTTCGTGGCCGGCGAGTTGGGCTTGACGATGAATTCGAGCACCTCGGCGTCGCAGCCCGTCAGGCACTTGATCGCCTGTACGTCGGTCGACATCGTGAAGCGGAAGATGTTGCTCGCCGTGATCAGCTTCTTGTTGACGATCGTGTCGATGCCCATGCTCTCGGCCAGGTTGATGAAGTTCAGGTTCTCGACCTCGGCGATCACTTTCTTCACGCCGAGCCGTTTGGCCAGCATCGCGGCCAGAATGTTCGTCTCGGCGCGGCCCGTCACGGCCACGAAGGCGTCCATATTGCTCAGTCCCTCTTCGATCATCGCTTCGGTATTGCGCCCGTCTTCGTTGATAATCAGTGTTTTTTCGAGCTGCTCGGCCAGTTTGTAGGCCTTTTCGGGCGTATAGTCGACCAGCTTGATGTTGACTTCGTCCTGCAGTTCGGCCGCCACGCGCGCGCCGATGCGGCTGCCGCCCAGAATCATCATGTTCTTGATGTCGATATTGGCCTTGCCCGAGAATACCATGACGTCTTTGACCGCATGCTGGTTCGCGATCACGTAGATGTTGTCGCCGACCTTGAACTGGTCGCTGCCGCGCGGGATGATCGTTTCTCCGTCGCGCGAGATGGCGACCGTGCGGTAGGGCTGCGACTCGCGGTCGTCGGTAATTTCGAGCAGCGTCTTGTTGACCAGCGGCGACGAGGCGTCGATCTTGAACACGACGAGCGACAGCTTGCCGCCCGAGAAGTCGACGTATTCGGTCGTGCTCGTGTGGCCGAGCAGGTTGATCACCTCGTCGGCCGCCACCTGCTCGGGGTAGAACAGGTAGTCGATGCCCATGTCGATGAACATCTCCTTGTTGTTCGGTTCCAGATACTCGTTGTTGTCGATCCGGGCGATCGACTTACGCGCGCCGAGCTGCTTGGCCAGTATGGCCGAGATGATGTTCGACGTCTCCTCGGGCCGCACGGCGATGAACAGATCCGCCTTGCGTACCGAGGCTTTCTTCAGTACCGAGAACGTCGTGCAGTCTCCCTCGATGACGATTACGTCGGCCATGCCGGCGATCGACTCGAGCCGCTTGGGGTCGTCGTCCACGACCGTGATGTCGTGATATTCCCCGCTCAGCATCTTGGCCAGATGGCTGCCCACCTCGCCCGCTCCGGCAATTACGATTTTCATGTCTTGTACGTTAGTTTTCGTTTTCGGAAACCGGCATGCGCTCCTTCTCCGCGACAAACGATCCGGACCGGGAGATCGGGCCGTTTGCTCGCCGTACGGTCCGGCGACGCGCCTCGTATCCGACCCGTGGCCGGCCGTTTTGCCGCGTCGATGTCGGAACCTGTCGCACCGGTCGGCCGTTTTGCCGTTTTTTTCTCAAAAACCGAACCCGGCTTGCGGTTCCGCTCGTCGTATCCGGCCGCTTGTTCGGCCGGACGAGGATTCGACGGCGCGCGGTTCGGCACGGCCGTTTCGGGCAACTGCCGCCCGGGTCGCTTCCCTTCGGCGCTTATGCTGCCGGAGCCGGGCTTGCGGTTCCGTTTCCCGGCGATCGGGACGGCGGAATCGTTCGCTACGGCGGCATAGGCGCAGAGTACGCACAACGCGGTGGCCGGCGGAACCGCTCGGGCGAGTTTTGTCGTCTTTTCCATTTTGTGACCGTAACGGAGTGAAAATCCGATTCACAAATATAAGATAAAATCTCTTTTCGTGACCGCCGGCGGAATATCGTTGGCTTTACCGGAATTTTGTACGAAATTTGCGAAAAACCTTTGTAAACCGCAAATCGACCATGTCATCGGGCTGGCTCATATTTCTGATCGCCGTCGGGGTCGTCGCCTTTTTCGTCGTAGGGATGTCTCTGACGATTATTTTCAAGGGACATTACATGGAGTCCGAGATCGGCGAGAACCGGCACATGAAAGCGCGCGGCATCCGTTGCGCTTCGCAGCAACTGCGCGAGGAGGAGGCCGCGTTGCGCGGCGATTCCTCGGCGGACGACGGGGCGTGCTCCGGCGGAAGCTGCTCGTCCTGTACGGTCGCCTCCTGCGACGGACCCGATCGGGGCGGTTCCCGGTAGGGCGTCGCCCTGCCCGGTCCGGTTCGGCAACCGTTCCGCTCCGTCGGTTGCTTTTCTGTCCTTTCGTCGGCCGTTTCTGGAGGAAGGCGGCAAGCTCCCGCCCGGTCGCTTCCGTACTTGCACCGGTATTCGTTTTTTATGAAGTTTGCAGGCCGGGTCGTCGGGTATGGAACGCGGCCCGGACCGTCGCAACGCACGAAAAACTACGAAGACATCCCCGCTAACCTGGCTCGGGGCAGGCTTTTGAAGACAAGGACTCCCGCAGACCGGACCGGGTGCTCCGGCGGGAAGAGCCGGGGCGCGCGCGGGCCGAGGCCGCTTTTCATAGGCGTATTATGACCGGGGGCGTTCCTGCGTCCGGATCTTTGTTCCGGAAAGAGGATTTTTGAAGGATTTTTACTACTATTGTACTTTCCTAAATACCCGGCTTCTATGAAGATTTCCGTTGTCGTCAATACGTTCAATTCGGAGCGTTTTCTGGATCGGTGCCTGAGCTCGGTCGACGGTTTCGACGAGATCGTGCTATGCGATATGCACAGCACCGATTCCACGATCTCGATCGCCGAACGTCACGGTTGCCGGATCGTCTATCACGAGCGGACCGGCTTTGTCGAGCCGGCGCGCAACTATGCGATTTCGCAGGCCGCCAACGAGTGGGTGCTCGTGCTCGATTCGGACGAGGTGATCCCCGCCGCGCTGAAAGACTATCTCTATCGCTTTGCCGAGACGGCCGAGGCCCGGGGATACGCGGCGCTCAAAATGGCGCGGAAGAACTACTTCATGGGCCGTTTCATGCACGGCGACTACCCCGACTATATCATCCGTCTGATCCGCCGTTCGAAGACTTTCTGGCCCGAACAGATTCATGCCCGTCCGGTCATCGAGGGCCGTGTCTTCACGATTCCCGCCCGTCGCCGTGAGCTGGCTATGGAGCACCTGGCCAACGAAAGCGTCGCCGCGCGGATCGCCAAGACGAATCAGTATACCGACAAGGAGATGATTCGCCGCGAGGGGCAGGATTTCTCGGTCGGCTCGGCCTGGCTCAAGTGCACATGGCGCTTCGTGCGCTTTTACATGGTCAAAGGCGGTTTCCGCGATGGCAAGGCAGGATTCGCCTATGCCGTGCTGAACGCATTCTACAAGTTCGCCACGGTCGCCAAGCTGTGGGAGAGGAAAGCCGGAGCGTAAGGAAAACGGTTCTGGGTTCTGCTTCCAGGCTGCGATAGTTGCTTCATTAGAGAATGGCCGAGTTTCCCGGTTCTGTCCGGCGTACGTCCGGATCGGGATTTAGCGAAAGGCAGATCAGCGATGCGGTCCGAAGAAATGCATACCGGCCGGAAGCGGGGCAGGATGCTCCGGTATTATGAGAACTTACTTTTCCGGCAGCAGAAGCCTAATCGGTGACTCGTTTCGGCATGGCTGTCCGTTGCGGTCGAAGTTCGCCTCGTTTGGATTCGGTGTCTCAGTCAGAGCGTTTGGCCGGTCGTGTCCTCGGCAACCGGGGCCCCCTCCAAAGAAACGGATTTCAGCAATTCCGGTTTTTCCCGCTCCAAGTATTTGATGAAATAGTCTTCGAGCGTTTTTCTCCGGTTCGGCTCCGGCTCGGCCAGGTAATTCTCGTATAAATCGGGATATTTCTCCAGCAGATCGTACAGGCAGCCGCTGTCGAGGAGCCTGAATTCGTCGGTTTGCAGATTCCAATAGCAACAATAAGGTCTTGCCAGGCCGGAAGAGAGCGTGTTGCCGATGATTCCGAACATGTATCCGGCCAACATGGCATTCATATATTGGCTTTTCGTCCATGTAAGGAAAAAAATCCGATCGCCGAACCGCTGGACCTGCCTGAACCGTTTGCTCGGTTTTCCTACGCCTACCGTTGTCAGATTGGAATATACCGAGTCGCCTACGACCAGGAGATTCGGGCCCATGGCCCTCAGCCTGTGCCGTAACTCGCCTTTCGGTATGCGGGCTTTCCTTATGGTGATGAATGGTCGCCGAACTTTCAGGCTCGACAAGGGAAGCGTGTCGAAGCGTCCGTTCAGATAATCGTCGGCCGTGGCGAAGAACCGGACGGACTGCGCGTCGGCGGTCCGGCATGCCGTAAGGCAAAGTATCAGTACGATGAGCTTTTTCATAACGTTTCGTGTGGTATGTCGCTTCTGCGATTTCCGCTTCGGAAGCCCGTCCCCCTCGATTGTCGGTCCGTTCGCTCGACCGTTCGGGGAGCCTTTGCGCACGGGTGGCCGGCTCGTCCTCGTCAGATGCTTGGAAGCAATAATGGCTGTGGGCGGAATACGGCATGCCGAGGCATGGGTTACTTGGTGCGGTCCCTTTTCCGGAAAGACTGTTTCTCGAAAAGATCGTCCGGGCGTCGGTTGCCGGACGAAAATCAAGGCCGTCCGCTCGTCCGTCCGAGATAGGCATCGAAATAACCGTCGAGCGTTTCTTTCCTGTTCGGCTCCGGTTCGGCCAGGTAGTTCTCGTATAGGTCGGGATATTCCTCCAGCAGGTCGTACAGGCAGCCGCTGTCGAGCGCCCGGACTTCGCCGGTCCGCAGGTCCATATGGAACCAGTAAGGCAAATTCTCGTCCGGCAGTTCGTTCGACGCCGTGCCGTTCTCGGCGCGAATCGTCTCTTCGGGCAGCTTGGCCAGGTAGCTGGGTATCAACCGGCAGAATATCCTGTCGCCGATACGCTGTCCCGGAGCATAGCCCGAGCCGCGGGCCGGAAAGCGGCGACAGTTGACATAGAGCGAGTCGTTCCGTTCGATGAGTAACGTTTTGTTTTTCAGTTTGGCGATCAGGTCGAAGTCCTCGGTCACCGGTACGGGCCAGAGCAAAAGGCTCCGCACGTCGCGCGTATGCAGACTTTCGAACGGTTCGAAGCGAATGTCCGGAGCGATCTCGCCGCGCTTACACAGATAGTCTTCGGCCGTCGCATAAATGACCGAAAAATCGGTCATGGAGGGAATCGAGTCTTCCGTATGGCCGGCCGTTGCGATCGGCCGCTCAGGTATCGGAAGTTCCGGCTCGCCCCGGAGCTTCCGCTGTCTGTAAAGGTTCAGATAATCGTCTATCGTCGCGCGGGATTCGGGCTCCTGCAGGCTCAGATAGCTTTTCAGCAGGTCCGGATAGCCGCCGATAATCCGGGTCATGACCTCGCGGTCGATCAGTTCTACTTTTCCGGTTTGCAGGTCCAAGCAAAAGTAGGGTACTTTATCCCGCTGTCTGTCGTAAGAGGCTGCGGCTCCTGCCAAGCCGAACATGGCCCAGTTGAAACCGACCGTAATTTTCTGTTCATTAGAAAAATTCCGAAATAATATGTATTCGCCAACCCGTTCTGCCGGAATACATTCAAAGGGACTACTTCGAATTATCTTGTCATTCAAATAGGTCAGGCTCACGTAGAGCGTATCGCCGACGACGGCGAACACCGTTTCCTTGAGCGTCTTTTTCGTTTCCCGGTCCGTGCAGGCGAGCTTGTATCCGAAGCGTCCGAATACGGCTTCGTCGACGGGCGGTTTCAGATACAGGTCGGGCACGGTCTCGTACCGGTCGTTCCGGTAGTCGTCCAGGCTTCGGTAGATTTTGCCGCCTTGCGCCGCACTGCGTTGGGCGAGGCACAGCAACGCGAGCAGAAGAAGCAGATGTTTCATGATGCGGTATTTTAGGTTTCGGGTTCGTGTTTTCGGATGCCGTCGGGCAGGGATGGGTGCGGCCCGCCGGGATCGGACCCTCCGTCCGAGTCGGACGGCTCGGTCTCTCCGGGTGCTTTGTCGCGTATCGGCATAGCGGCAGGATTTCCCCGTCGTTTCGGAAGCTTTCCGCCCGCTGCGTGCGGTCGGGACCGCCGTACTCCGTTCCGCGACCCTTCCGAGGGCGGGCGACCGGTCCGCCCCCGGAACGCAATTCGGACTGCGGAGCCGCTGCGAACCGGGTCCGGACTCGAGAGTCGGGATAACGGAAAGTATGGATGTCCGGGTCATAAGGGACGGGTAATGAATATGCGTTGGGGTCGATTCGGTTCCATAAATATATGTCTTTTAATCGACTGGTGCAATGAACCGACAAAAAAAATTCCGCTTGGCGCGGGCCGCCTGTCTTTTGGTCGGTTCGGCAAGACGGGAATCCCGTCCGGCGGTCGCCCGCTCCGGACTTCGGGGCCGGAGCTTCCGGTCGTGTCGCGTTGGGATTCAAAATTTTTATGTTGCAGTATGATTCGGGTGGAGAATACGCTCCCTGAGAACGCTCTCGGACGACGGAATCGGTTGTATGGGAGGAAAACCGGCTGACGTGTCGGTCTCCGGAGCGCGATCGGCGGGAATCCGGAGAGACTGTTTCCTCCGCCGGAAACGAAACCGGGGCGCGTCGTTTTCGGACGCGCCCCGGCAGGAATAAAATCGTCGTTCGGACTACTTCTCCTCGACCGTATCCGAGTAGTCCATCGCGGCGTAGCGCTTGTAAGTCTCGTAGCGCCACTGCGCGTTCTTTTCCGAAGCGGCGAACAGCTCTTTGGCCTCGTCGGGGAACGACTTGAGCAGGGAAGTGTAGCGTACTTCGCTGTGGATGAACTGCTGGAACTTGCTCCAGTCGGGCTCTTTCGAGTCGAGCGAGAACGGATTCTTGCCCTGAGCCTCCAGTGCCGGATTGAAGCGCCACAAGTGCCAGTAGCCGCATTCGACGGCTTCCTTCTCGGTCAGCTGGGATTTGCCCATGCCGCCCTTGATGCCGTGATTGATACACGGAGCGTAGGCGATGATCAGCGACGGACCGTCATAAGCCTCGGCCTCCTTGATCGCGTTGAGGTATTGGTTGTGGTTGGCCCCCATCGCCACCTGTGCGACGTAGACGTAGCCGTAGGTCATTGCCATTGCGCCGAGGTCTTTCTTGCGGACGCGCTTGCCGGCCGATGCGAACTTGGCGACCGCGCCGATCGGCGTGCTCTTGGACGACTGTCCGCCCGTATTCGAGTAGACCTCCGTGTCCAGTACGAGGATATTGACATTCATCCCCGATGCGATCACATGGTCCAGACCGCCGAAACCGATGTCGTACGCCCAGCCGTCGCCTCCGAAGATCCAAGTCGATTTTTTGATCAGGTAGTGCTTCATCGCGAGGATCTGCTTGCAGACGTCGCAACCGCAGGCTTCCATCATCGGGATCAGGCGTCCGGCGATTTCCTTGGTCGCCTCGGCATCGTCCATCTTGTCGAGCCACTCCTGCATTACGCCTTTCAGCTCGTCGGAACATCCGGTATTGCCTTCGATGGCTTCCTTCATCAGCACGATCAGTCGTTCGCGCAGTTTCTCGATGCCGACGTGAATGCCCAAGCCGAACTCGGCGTTGTCCTCGAATAGCGAGTTGGCCCATGCCGGCCCGAAGCCTTTCTCGTTGGCGCAGTAGGGCGACGAGGGAGCCGATCCGCCGTAGATCGACGAGCAGCCCGTCGCGTTGGCGATCACCATGCGGTCGCCGTAGAGCTGCGTGATCGCCTTGATGTATGGCGTTTCGCCGCAGCCGGCGCACGCTCCGGAGAACTCGAACAGCGGCCGGGAAAACTGGCTGTTCTTGACGGTTTTCGTTTTGTCGACCACGGTATCCTTGTAGCCGACCTGGTTGTGCATGTATTCCCAGCGCTCGGCCTCGCCCTTGTCGAGCTGGCTTTCGAGCGGCTTCATCAGCAGAGCCTTGGTCGGGGCCGGGCAGACGTTCGCGCAGTTGCCGCAGCCCGTACAGTCGAGCGGCGATACCTGAATCTTGAACCGATAGGCTTTCGTCGCTCCGACGCCTTGTTTGGTTTCGGTGCCTGCCGGCGCGGCGGCGGCTTCCTCCTCGGTGAGCAGGAACGGACGGATCGCGGCATGCGGGCAGACGTAGGCGCATTGGTTGCACTGGATACAGTTCTCGGCCTGCCATTCGGGAACGTTCACCGCGACACCCCGCTTCTCGTATTGCGAAGTGCCGGCATCCCACGTACCGTCCTCACGGCCGTCGAACGCGCTGACGGGCAGGTCGTCGCCCCGCAGGGCCTCGATCGGCTCGACGATGTTGCGGACGAATTCCGGCACGTCGCGTCCGACGGCCGGAGCCGGGTTCAGCGAGGCCCACTGCTGCGGGACTTCCACCTTGGTTACGTCGCCGCCCTTCTCGACGGCGGCGTAGTTCATGTTGACGATCTCCTCGCCCTTCTTGCCGTAGGACTTGTAGATCGCCTTCTTCATCTCTTCCTTGGCCGTCTCGTACGGAATCACGCCGGTCACCTTGAAGAAAGCGCTCTGCATGATCGTATTGGTCCGGCTGCCGAGTCCGATCTCGGCGGCGATCTTCGTCGCGTTGATGATGTAGAAGTTGATATGGTGCTCGGCCATATATTTCTTCATCGCATCGGGCAGATGCTCCTTGGTCGTCTCGGCGTCCCACACGCTGTTGAGCAGGAACGTGCCTCCGTCCTTGAGTCCCTTGAGCAGGTCGTACTTGCCCAGATACGACGGAACGTGGCAGGCCACGAAGTCGGGCGTGTTGACCAGATAGGGCGAGCGGATCGGCTTGTCGCCGAAGCGCAAGTGCGAGGCCGTGTAGCCGCCCGATTTCTTCGAGTCGTACGCGAAGTAGGCCTGGCAGTATTTGTCGGTCGTGTTGCCGATGATCTTGATCGAGTTCTTGTTGGCGCCCACCGTGCCGTCGGCGCCCAAGCCGATGAAGCGGGCCTCGAACGTGTCGGCGTTGTCGAGATGCAGCTCCGGTCCTACGGGCAGAGAGGTGAAAGTCACGTCGTCGACGATGCCCACCGTGAAGTGGTCCTTCGGCTCGTTGGCCTTCAGGTTCTCGTAGACGGCCAGCATCTGGGCCGGGGTCGTGTCCTTCGACGAAAGACCGTAGCGTCCGCCGACGATCAGCGGGGCGTTTTCGCGGCCGTAGAATACCTCCTTGATATCCAGATACAGCGGCTCGCCGTTGGCTCCGGGTTCTTTCGTGCGGTCGAGCACGCAGATTCTCTTGACCGAAGCGGGCAGCACGTCGAACAGGTACTTCGGCGAGAACGGACGGTAGAGGTGAACGGTGACGAGACCTGCCTTTTCGCCCTTGCTGCGCATGTAATCGATCGTTTCCTTGATCGTTTCGTTCACGGAGCCCATGGCTACGATGACGTTTTCGGCATCCGGGTCGCCGTAGTAGGTGAACGGCTTGTACTCGCGTCCGGTGATCGCGCTGATCTGCTTCATCGCGTCGGCCACCATGTCGGGTATGGCGTTGTAGAACTTGTTCGAGGCCTCGCGGGTCTGGAAGTAGATGTCGGAGTTCTGAGCCGTGCCGCGCGTGACGGGGTTCTCCGGATTGAGCGCGCGCTTGCGGAAAGCGTCCAGCGCTTTACGGTCGAGCAGGCCTGCGAGCGCTTGCTCGTCGATCATCTCGATTTTCTGAATTTCGTGCGAGGTGCGGAATCCGTCGAAGAAGTGCAGGAACGGAACGCGCGAGCGGATCGCCACCAGATGGGCGACGCCGGCCAGGTCCATCACTTCCTGTACGCTGCTCGTCGCCAGCATGGCGAAACCGGTCTGGCGGGTGGCCATCACGTCCTGATGGTCGCCGAAAATCGACAGCGACTGCGCGGCCAGTGCGCGGGCCGAAACGTGGAACACGCCCGGCAGCAGCTCGCCGGATATCTTGTACATGTTCGGAATCATCAGCAGCAGTCCCTGCGAGGCCGTGAACGTCGTAGTCAGCGCGCCGCTCTGCAGCGAGCCGTGCACCGCTCCGGCGGCTCCGGCCTCCGACTGCATTTCGACAACCTTGACCGTTTCGCCGAAAATGTTCTTGCGGCCGCTGGCCGCCCACTCGTCGACGTACTCCGCCATGGTGGACGACGGTGTGATCGGATAGATCGCAGCCACCTCGCTGAACATGTATGCGATGTGGGCCGCCGCGTAGTTTCCGTCACAAGTAATGAATTTTTTCTGTGCCATCTTCGTAAGTAAGATTTTGGAAATTCCTATTGATTTTTCCCTTCGCTCAATTTTGCGCAAATATACGGCGATTATTTTAAAACGGGTAATTTTCCATTTTTTTCATTATGATTTGTCAAAATTTATATTATTTTTGCCCGCCGACCGGAAGGGGTGCAGCAATGATGCCGGCCCTCGTACGGGAAGGACGATTGACTGGTTTCGCTATGCGTTATCTGGGCCGTTTGGTGGCATATCTGGCCGTTTTTTTCATCACGTTCTCGCTCGGCTACACGCTGTTGTTGCGGTGGGTTCCGGTGACGCTCACGCCGCTCAAGGCGATCCGTCTGGCGGAGCATCTGCCCGAGGAGGGGCTTCGGGTGCGCTCGAACTGGGTTCCGCTGCGGAAGGTGGCCATGCCGATGGTGCGCGCCGTGATCGCCACCGAGGACAACCATTTCCTCTCGCACCGGGGATTCGACTGGGACGCGATCGACCGGGCACTCGACGAGAACCGCGAGGGAAAGCGGCTGCGGGGCGGCAGTACGATCTCGCAGCAGACGGCCAAGAACGTGTTTTGCCTGCCTGCCCGCACATGGCTGCGCAAAGGGGTCGAGGCGTGGTTCACCGTACTGATCGAGACTTTCTGGAGCAAGCGGCGGATCATGGAGGTTTATCTGAATGTCATAGAAACGGGCCGCAACATGTACGGCGTCGAGGCTCCGGCCCGCGACGTGTACGGCAAGACTGCCGCCGAGCTGAACGCCTACGAGGCCTCGATGATAGCGACCGTACTGCCCAATCCGCTCCGCCGCGACATGGCCGCTCCGTCGGGCTACATGGTGCGCCGGGCTGCCCAGGTCCGCTCGCTGATGGGCAAGCTCGGTCCGATCGAATTCGACCGTCCCGAAGGCGGGAAAGATAAGAACTGAGTGCCAGTCCGGGACGCTCGTCCCGTTTTGAGATCCCGTCCCGTCCGTATCCTGAATGTTTTTTTCTCGACTTGCGGAGCGTTATCCGTGAAATTTTCGTATATTTATTTCGAGAATTGCCGTCTCTGAATCGAATCCTAATTATTCCGACCGTTATGATTTTATCCAAATCCGATTTGCAGCGATATCTGGAGCTCGACCGCCGCGCTCTGGGAATCCGGCGGGCCAAGCGGCCGCCCCTGACCGGCTACCGGGTCTGGAAATTCCAAGTGGCCTTGCGCAAGCACGAGTATTACGCGAATACCGGCCGTTCGCTTTTCGGCCGGATTATGAAAAAGTTCTGGGGCGCCGTACATGAAATTTACGGCGTCCGGCTCGGCTTTTCTATTCCGATCAACGTATTCGGTCCCGGATTGCGGATCAACCATTACGGTCTGATCGTCGTCAATCCGAAGGCGCGCGTCGGCGCCTTTTGCGACATTCATCAGGGCGTCAATATCGGGGAGGGTTTCGGGAAAGACGAGGTCCCCGAGATAGGCGATCATGTCTATATCGGCCCAGGAGCCAAGATTTACGGCCGGATCCGGATTGCCGACCGGACCGCCGTCGGCGCCAATGCCGTCGTGAACAGGTCGTTCGAGCGGCCCGACACGACGATCGCCGGCGTTCCGGCCCGGCAGGTGGCCGACAGAGGCAATCCGTACGAGCACTGATCGCCGGGTTATTCTTTCCGGATGTCATTTTCGGAGGACTGGGGCGGAACATGCCGTCCGCGCTTCCCGTTTTTATAGACGGGCGTGCCCGTATCGGGGAAAGGTCCTTGCTTGATCATATAAGTGCCCGAGGAATCCCGTTTCCTGAAATCGGCTTCCAATGCTTCGATCGACGAGTAGCCGTTGAGCAGGGGCCTGTTCAGGGCGAACCGAGCGCAGTCTTCCGGCCGAGTCGCATAGTCCGCGTACTTTTCCAGATAGTCGTCTACCAAAGCTCGCCAGCGAGCGAGGCTGTCGTTTTTTTCGATGAGGACTTCCGCGACGAAAGAGGAGGACATGGCGTCCACGAACTCCCGGATTTTCGCCTTGCAGGTGTTGAGGACGATGGCCTGAATTCCGGCTGCGCGGTCCGCTTCTTTTTTTATTTCCTCCAGTTTGTACCGAAGTAACCGGGCTCCGACCTCCTGCAGGTCGAACAGGAGTTGCTCGTGCACGATTCCGGCCGTGTCGCCGTGCAGGATAAACGAGCTCTTTTTCTCGAACGCGGGGGCGATGTATACGACTTCAGTGCGCTTTCTTGTCCATTTTCCTTTGGGCGCGTCCGCTTGCGTCCATAGCCCGAAGCATCCTACGCAATAGAGGGCGTGAGCGTCGCTGATACGCTTTTGTCTGTCCGACAGCGAATCGCTTTTCTGAAAGTCGGCCGGGGTCAGCGGCCGGTCGGGTTGCCAGAAAACGTAGAGATCGGTCTCGGTCGGATAGTCGTCTTGCGCGAGGGCGGGCGAACAGGCGTAAAGGACCGCCAGAGCGAAATACAGATACTTTTTCATGACGGGAAACGGTTTGTCCGAAAGATGTTTTCGTTTCGTAAAGATAAGTAAAATTTGCCGGCCCCGTTCTCTTTCGTTTCCGTTTTACGATGGATTTCGGACTGTCCCGGGGCATTGCGGCATGTTTCCGGATGCCTTCGTAGCGAGGCGTTGCGGCGACGGCAGTCGTAAAACCGCCTCGCTGCCGTTGCGCCGGGGATGCTCCCGGCCTATGTGTCCGTGCGGCGTTGCCGGATCAGGGCCGCGACCGTCAGCAGCGCGAAGGCCGTTACGGCGGCGAAGACAGTCGCGGCGGCGTATCCCGGCCTGAATCCTCCTCCGTAGCTGTGCATGCCGCCGAGGAGGTAGTTTACGCCGAAATAGGTCATCAGTACCGCAGCGAATGCCCACAAGGTGTAGGCATGGAAAAAAAGCGGTCTGCGGAACCGGGCGAGGCTTTGCTCGTGCAGCGGCAGCGCGTAGACGATCAGCGTGATCAGCGCCCAGACTTCTTTGGGATCCCATCCCCAGTAGCGTCCCCATGACGCATTGGCCCAGACGGCCCCGGTGAAAATGCCTGCGGTCAGCAGGAATACGGCCGGATAGAGCAGCAGCCGTCCGAAAAGCCGGAGTCTCGCCAGCGTCCGCGACGTTCGCTCCGCCGTTCCGGCCCGTGCCGCCGCTGCCAGCGCGAGCGCCGCGGTTCCGTTCAGCATCAGCAGGCCCAGCAGCGCGTACGACACCATGATCAGCGAGACATGCAGACTGAGCCAGGGCGAGCGCAGCACGGGTACGAGCGGCGTAATCTGCGGATTGGCCATGCCCAGCGAGGCGACCAGCAGCGCGAAACCCGACATCAGCAGACCCGAGGCCGCTGCGATCGGAAAACGGCGGCCGATTCCGAGCGCGAGGAGCGACAGACACCACGCGACGAAAATCATCGTCTCGTATCCGTTGCCCAGCGGCAGGTGCCCGGCGGCGTAGCCCCGCAGCGCCATTGAGACGGTCAGCAGGACGGCCGTTCCCGCCAAGGGCACGAGCGACAGACGCTCGATTCGGCGATTTCGCCTGCCCGAGGCGAGACTCCATACGAAATATGCGAATGCCAGCAGTCCGCAGCAAAGGTCGATCCGGTAAAGCCACGGGACCGCGTCGAGCCGGTTGTACAGCAGCTCGGCCTTCAGCCGTCCTTCCGGCAGGAACCCGGCGGCTCCCCGTTCCCGCTGGAAAGCGGCCGTTTTGTCGATCAGGCCGCGCAGTCCGTCGCTGTCGCCGTTGCGGACGGCTTCGTACATCAGCGGGAAAATGCCCTTGATGAAAACCGAGTCGCCTTTCGGAAGCGCTCGTACCGGATCGGTCGGCGCATACCACTGCGTTCCGTTCTCCCCCTGTTCGGGAAACAGCCGGAGCACCCTGCCCGACTGAATCATGGCGATCAGCTGGATTTTCTCGTCCGCTTCGGCGAAAGCCCGATGCGCCGGGTCGCTGCGGTCCGCTCCGTGCCGGATCGCTTCGGCGAGCCGGTAGCTCCGCCCCGGGCCGAAGAAGTCGGTCAGCGCGGCCGTCGCCCCCGAGCCGAGAAGCTTCCGCACCGTATCCTGCTTGATTCGGATCATCGGCTCGTGCTGCCACTGTTCGGGGAAGAATATCCAGCCCGCGAGCACCTGCTCGGCCGTATATTTTCCGTAAGCGGGCTTCCCGCAGATTTTGACCGTAAGGTCGCGGGCGAATGACTGGACCGGAGCCACCCGGCCGCCGTACAGCATCCGCAGCCGGCCCAGCGCGTCGGCGGTCTCCCGGTCCAGCGTTGCCGGCGCTCCGGCCGATGCGCCGCAGCATACCGAAGCGAAAAGCAACAGGAAGCCCGCCCGCTTCAGCAGCGGATGGCGCAGCAGTCGGCGGAAGCCCGACCGTTTCGAGCACAGCGTGCCGATCATCGAGACGCCGAGCAGCAGATAGCCCGCATATGTGACCGGAGTGCCGTAGGGGTCCCGGTTGACCGACAGGATGCTGCCCCGCATGTCCTCGTCGAAAGAGGTCTGGTAGAGGCGGTATCCGTCGCGCGACAGGATGCGGTTCATCGATACGACGGCCGGCTGCGGCCCCCGGGAATCGACGACCGTCAGCAGGCTCCGATAGTCCGCCGGCGCCTGCGTGCCCGGATAGCATTCGATCTCGAACCGCTCGAGCCGCAGCGAGAACGGCAACGGCCGGGCTTCCCCTCCGGTTTCCGGCCGGAAGCATGCCGTTTCCGTCCTCTCGCGCAGATGAACGTATCCTTTCTGCGAGGTGGCGAAAGTCAGCAGGGCTCCGAACAAGATTAGCCCGAGGGAAAGATGCAACGCGACCGCCGCCCGCTTCCCCGGTCCGATCCGGACGACCGCGACCGGCAGCGCGGAAGCTGCGATCAGAGCCCACCATGCCGCGAACCACCCCGTGCGGTAGATATGCCGCGCGGCGAATTCGCTGCCTTCGGTCTTTTCGACGAAAGTAGCGGCGGCCAGACAGACCGCCATGCCGATCAGCAGTGCGAAGGCGGTCCGCCCGAGCGCCTTTGTCGTTTGCGGATACAAGGCCGGTCGGTGTTAGAGCGGCGCGAAGGCCGGATTTTCGTCCTCGCGGACGGCGATGCATTCCGTCTCGATCAGCCAGCCGGGACGGCAGACCGGCGCATGCACGAACAGCCGGGGAACCGCTTCGTAGCGTTGCTCGAATATTTTTCGCACGACGGGGTAGTCGGCCGGGTCCCGCAGGTAGACGATCATTTGGGCCAGATCGGTGGCCGAGGCTCCCGCCTCGGCGAGCAGCGCCTCGACGTTCTCGAGCATCCGGACGGTCTGTCCCTCGATGTCCTGCGGCGCGACGATCTCGCCCCGGTTGTCGATGCTGGCCGTGCCCGACAGCAGAATGTGGCTCCGGTCGCCGTAGCGGACCCGGACGCCGCGCTCGAACGTGACCCCGTACTCATAGGTAGGGTTCAGGTGGTCCTTCGCGTGCAGATAGACCTGTTGGCCGGGACGCAGTCCTTTGACGGCGTATGCGTCGAGCAGTACCAGACGGTTCGGATCGGCATGGCGCCCTTCGATGCCGGTACTGGCGATGTAGTGGGTTTGCGGCGTCAGGCCGTGACGCTCGAAAAGCTCCCGGCGCGCCCGCACGACACCCGCATAGTTGACATCGACGTTTTGCACGAAAAACCATGTCCGCACGCAGTCGTTCTCCAGCGTGCATCCGAACTGCCCGAGCCGTTCGGCGTACCGGTCGAGCAGCGTTTCGGTTTGCCGGGCCGAGTCTCCGTCGGGCGAGGAGCCGTAAGCGGTCCAGATATGGCGGTAGCCGTTGTGGTCGGCCGTGACTCCGCCTTCGAAAGGCGCGATCTGTCCGTCGGCGAGCGAAAGCAGGTAGACCCACAGGGCGACCTTGCCGCCGTCCAGAGGGGGTTGCTGCACGACGGAAGTCGCACAGGGGGGATAGGGCTTCTCGCCCGAGCGGAGCGCGTCGATCTGATTGGCCGCGTCGCTCAGAAAGTAGCGCTTGAAAACGGGACAGAGTTCTCCGCCGTAGCTCGACAGCAGGTAGAAATAGGCGGCACGGATGTCGCCGAGCTGCTTGGCCAGCGGAGCTTCCGTGTCGGTGACATGCAGTACGGCATGGCACTCGCGCATGCCGCCCGGGCGGTCGAAATATCCTATTTCGATGCGTACATTGCTATAAAACAGTATTTTGCTTGAGAAACACATAGGCATAAGGTTAGTTTTGCGGACACCCTTTCTCGATCCAGATTCTGAGCAGGTCGATGTCCTCGCTTCGCGTGACGAATCCGGTATGCGGCGGGGAGCTGATCGCCTCCTGCGAGGTCAGCGCGTCGAGCAGAAAGCTGCCTTCGGGGTCCGAAGGCTTGACGCGCAGCTTGTCCGAGAGCGTCGAAGCCGTGCCGACCAGCGAGCGGTAGCTGTTTCCCTCGGTCAGCAGCAGTCCTCCCGCGCCGCTCTCGCCCTGATGGCAGGAGACGCAGTTGTACTGCTGGAAGACAAGCAGCTGGATGCGGTCGTATTCCAGCAGGTCGATCTGTGCGGAAGGCAGGTCGATATCCGACGTCCGGTCGTCGTCGAGCGCGTATTCGAAAAACGTGTAGACGACCTGACGGCCCGAGTTGGTCATGCACAGGCGGACCGAGCGCGCGTCTTCCGGCACGTTCTCGATCGACAGCTCCACCCGGTCCCCGTCGGTCGGTTTGAGCACGTTCACCGACGAGAGAGCCGACGTTCCCCCTTCGCCGAAGGCTCCGAAGATCAGGTCGTACTCTCCGGGAAAGACTTCCGGATTGAGCAGCTCGAACGTCCCGCGCACGGAGACTCCCTCCGTCGTGGCTTGGTGCGACTCGTAAATGTCCCCGCTGTCGCAGCGGACCGCCGTGCAGAGCAGCAGCGCCAGCGCGGCCGCCCGCAACGGGCGGCGGTATGTTCCGTTCATCTCGATGATTCCGTTAGTCCGTTAGAATGAGAACTGAAGCATGACGGTGGCCGAATGCTGGGCCAGCCCCAGATCGTCCAGCTCGCGCGCGTCCTGCGTCGCGTGTCCCCACCGGCCGAGGAACTGATACATCGCCTGCAGCTTCAGGTTATAGCCCATGATGTAATAGTTCAGTCCGACGGCCGGCATGTTCAGGAAGCCGTCCGTGTCGGTCGAGTTCCGGTCCATGAAGTCCCAGCGCAGCGCGGGCTGCAGCTTGGGAGTCACGAAGTAGCCCACTTGGGCGTATCCGCCGATGTAGCGGTAAGTATGGTTCACGCGCTGGCGCTTGACCAGATCGGAGCTCAGATAATAGGCCTCGGCGCCCAGATAGAGCCGGTTTTTGAGGTAGGTGAACTCGAATCCGAGCCGCAGGTCGTTGGTCGTCTGCCAGTTGGCCTCGACGTTGTACGAAGCCGACAGCGCGAACATGATCTTGTCGTTGTGCAGGTCGTCGATTCGTCCCTGATGCGCGGGAATCGGGCCCTTGGGCATGAAGGCCACCCGGGCCGCATACAGCAGCGAGGGAATGCCCAGATCGTCGCTGAGCGTCTTCTGCGCCATGTTCACGTCGATTCCCGTGCCGTTGAACACGCCCAAGTTATATTCCCATTTGCCTCCCAGCAGGCCGTGCATCATCACGCCCAGATCGAATCCCGTGGCGATCGTCGGCGGGGTCGAGTTCAGGCTGCGGTCCATGTAGACCGACGAGGTCAGCGAGGTGGGCAGCACGGGGAAAAGCGTTTCGCCCAGCGTGACCAGATAGGCCTGGCTGAACGGCGTCTTGAACTTGCCGACGCGGAAGCGGATCTGATCCTTCAGATTCACGTCGACCCACGCCTGCTGCAGCAGCGCGCCTCCGCTCTTGGCCGCGTTCAGCGTCAGGTTGAACGTCAGCTTGTTGAACGCCCGGCCCGAAATGCCCAGAATGGCGTAGGGAATCTCGAAGCCGCTGTTCGCTACGTTGTCCTGATCGTCCAGCCCGAGCTGCTCGTCGTCGTACCAGTTGAACTTGCCGGCCGTCTGGAGCAGCACGTAGGGCTTGAGCATGAAATCGCCCGCGCGCGTCTCGAAGCTGAATCCTTTCTTGCCTCCCATCGGGATCACGGCGCTTTCGATGTATTTGTCCGCCTCGTTGTACGGGTCCTCGTGGCGGTGTTTTGCGACCTGAGCCGTCGCCGAGGCCGTTGCCGCGAGCAGGGTCAGTAATAGTATGATTTTGATCTTCATGTCGTTGTGTTCGGTTGTCTTTTACAATGATTCGAGGAACTTGATCAGCGCGTCGCGGTCCTCGCGCGACATGCGGGCGAACAGCTCGCGCGACACGGCGCCCTCGCCTCCGTGCCACATGATCGCCTCCTTGAGGTTACGCGCCCGGCCGTCGTGCAGGAAATAAGTGTGCTGGTTGACTTTCTGCTGGAGGCCGATGCCCCACAGCGGGGTCGTTCGCCACTCGCATCCCTGCGCCAGCCCCGAGACATAGTGGCTGTCGAGGTCGGGTCCCATATCGTGCAGCAGAAAGTCGCTGTACGGGTGGATCGTCTCGCTCGCGAGCCACGGAAGCCGCGTGCCGCCTATCAGCGCCGGAGCGTCGGCACGCGTGTGGAGCGTCGGTACGTGGCACAGGTCGCAGCGGGCGCGGTAAAACGCCTGCTCGCCCTGTTGGACGATCGGATCGTCGACGTTCCGGCGCGCGGGAACGCCCAACGTGTGGAGATAGAAGTCGACGTTCTCCATGTCGTGCGTCGAGATCTGAATGCCGTAGTGGCTGTATCCGAGCATTTGGGACTGGCCTTCGGCCACCTCCAGCGGATAGCGGTCGTTCGTGACGCCCAGATCGGACGAGAAACCGAGCTCGATGGTCAGGTCGGCGTGCTGGGCCTTGTTGCCCGAAATGCCGATATATTGCTTGCCTCGCTCGGTGATGTAGTTCAGGCGGCCCGAAATGCCGTATTCGGGATAGTTGCTGCGCCGTGCGAGTTCTTCGAGCTCGGTCGGGTCGAGCGCCATCATCTGCCCCATGCCGACGTGCCGCAGCGGAATCCGCACGTCGACGATCAGGTCCTCGGCGGCGATGCTGTCGGCATACCACTCCGAAATCGTGTAGGTCGGCGTCAGCAGCGAGTATTCCTCCCCGTCGTGGAACGTGTAGGTCTTCTCCGAATAGGTTACGCCGAGCTTGCCTTCCGGCTCGACTCCGGTGATCGCCTGATCGTGCAGCACGCGTCCGTAGTTGCGGAAGAATCCGCCGTTCTTTTTCGTGATGTAGATCAGGTGCGACGAGAATCCTCCGCTACCGGTTCCGCCCTCCGAGTAGAGTGTCGGGTAGGTTCTTCCGGCGTTCGAGTGGCAACTGCCGCACGAGGAGCCGGCATACAGAGGTCCCTTGCCGCCCTGCGCCGGATCGTCTCCGCTGACGCGCGGATTGTCGTACAGCGCGTCGCCTTGGTAGAACCGCGTGCTCAGATTGCCCGTCACCCAATCGGCCGGCGTGTCGTAGGCCGATACGCCCGACTGGAACACGGTCGACTTTCCGGCCGACAATGTCCGCGAGTCGGCCACGTTGCCGTACTCGTCGAGTATCTCGTAATAATCTCCGTCCGTACAAGCGGAAAGTGCGACGACGCATATCAGCGCCGTCACACAGACCGATTGTTTTCTTTTAAGAGATGCAGACATAAACCTTATATGGTAAATAGTTTATTCTCTTGCCGGGCTTATTCATTCGGCGAGCACCTTTCGGTTCTGCCCGTCCTTGAACAGCAGCAGCTCGATGGTATGGAAGCCGCGGACCGATTCGCTGCCGATTGCTCCGATGTAGTCGTCGACGCTCGACAGGTTCTTGTTGGTTATGATCGTGGCGATGTCCTCCTGGTCTAGCGGCCAACTGTCCATCGACGGGTCGAAGCCGAGCCCCGTCTCTTCGCCGGCAGGGCCGAACAGCACGGCCTCGCTCTGTTCCCAAGGCACGCGCATCGTTCTCCACGCCGTGCAGGCGGCGTCGACCTTGCTCTGGTTCCGGTTGTCGGCTTGCAGGGCGACCATCGCGTTGTAGAGTGCCCATGCCTTTTCCTTGAGATCCTTGTAGGTCGGCGTAACGACCTGATCGGCGTACTGGGTCAGAATGGCGGTGAAGTCGTAGTCTCCTGCGTTCTCGAACAGGCCGAGCAGCGAACCTTCGGTCAGCTCGGTCAGGTCGGAGCAGGCGGTGATCGCCGCATCGACTTTGCTTCCGGTCAGGTTATTGCGGAAAGGCGCCTGCATGCTCTTGATCGCGTTGTAGGCTCCGTCGATCGCCGCCGTCATCCGGGCGTCCAGATCGGCGTCCTGGCTTTTGACATAGGCCGAGATGCTGTTCGCGTCGGCCGGGTCTCCGATCGCGCCGCGGCGGCCGGCATAGCCGTTCTTGATGCTGATGATGTTATCCGAGTAATCGGTGATCGAGTTCCAACTGTACCACGACTCGACTTGCAGCACGGCCTCGTTCGTCTGTCCGCTCAGCGCGAGCGAGTTCGGGTTTCCGATCTTCGACGAGCCGACCTCGTTCGAGATGTTGGCGAAACCGTCGACCAGAATCGTTCGGATCGCATCGACTCCGCTGGTAAACTTGTCGTTACCCTCGCTGGCCGTCCTCATGTACTGGGCGTAGCCGTCGGCGCCGACGATCGTGTTCTTCGAGAAGAAATCGCGTCCGATCCTGTTCCAGTCCTCGTCGGGAATGCCCGACGGTCCGTTCCACGAGGCCCACAGGCCGACGCAGTCGTCGAGCAGCTCGGACGATACGGCCGTCGCGTAGTTGATCCATTCGGGAGTCATTGCGTATTCTTCGAGCTTCGAGGCGTTGCTGCTGCCGCCGCCACCGCCGCCATCGCCCTCGTTCTTACTGCATCCTGTCGCTCCGAGCAGCGCGGCCAGTGCGACCGTGCCCATCCATCCTTTCGTTTTCATTGCGTGCATGTTTATTTGATTTTTGTACGATAATTAATGTGATCTTGCCATGAGGTCCGTTCCGCTGCCCTATTTCGAGCCGAACCAGCCCGAATAGGCCACCGTCAGGCCGAACGTGTCTTCGCTGTTGTACTTGTTGCCTCCGATCCGGCGGTACGAGTAGTCGAACTTGATGACCAGGTCGCGCAGCGGCAGGTAGTTGAGGCCCACGGTGAACACGTCGCGCTTGTAGCGCGGCAGCTCTTGCGCGCCCCGGTCGATTTTCTGCCCCGTGTTGTAGTATTCCCACCGGACGAACGGGAACAGTCGGTTGCGGGTATTGGCCCACGACAGCACGTCGTACCCGACTTCGGCCCCGTAGGCCATTGCGGCCTTGCCGAACGGCGTGATCGGATAGCCCGTGTTGTTGAAGTACTTGCGGTTGATGTCGTAGATCGCCTTCGCGTCCGATACGGTTCCGTAGACGAAGTTGGCCCGCGCGATCAAATTGCGCCCCATGTACTGGGCGTCGAACGACCCGATGGCCACCGTTCCCTTCACTCCGCTCATCGCGTAGGGCTTGGACGAATTCTTCGCCGTGTTGCCGCAGTAGCCCGACACAGCCAATCTCAGGTTGCGTATGCCCGAGTACTCGACCCGCGCGGCTACGGCCGGATTGGTCATCTTGGATACCTCGAATATCTTCTGGCGGCCGCTGCCGATCCAGTTCTCCGACGAGAATCCGTTCGGGTCGAGCCCGCTGACGAGCATGGCCTCGTACCGGAAGTCTCCCAGATAGCCCAGTACGGCGATTCCCGTTTCGTGCCACGTGGACGGCAGGATCGCCGTTTCGCTCTCGGGACGGACCGTTCCGAAGAAGAGCGTCGGTTCGTGGTGGGAGTTCGTCAGACCGACCGGAACGATCATATGTCCGATTCGCAGGTTGAAGGCGTTCGAGAAGTGCTTCGTGATGTGAAGCTGTTCCAGCGCGACCTCGCCTCCTTTTTCGATTTCGGTTTCGATTTCGCCGCCCTCCTTGTTATGCTCGATTTCCATCGTCGCCCCGGTTCCTCCGTTCTCGAACTCGATCTCGGTGCCCAGGTACCAACCTCGGCCGAAGTGGTAATCGAACGCGAACACGGCGCGCGGCAGCGAAACCTCCGCCCGGTTGTCGCGCGTGGCGCCGACGGGGTTCGTATAGCGGTTCGTGCCGTATGTCATGTATTGGAACAGGATTTCTCCGTATCCTCCGACGCGGTATTTTTTGAAATTCCATTCGAACGGCACGGGCCTCGCGACCGAATCGGCATTCTGCCTCTGTGCCGATGCCGGGCAGACGCTTATCATGCTCCAACAGGCGAGCATGGACGACAATAAGTAGACGTTTTTCATTTCCAGCGTTTTAATCGCTGCAAAATTAGACCGGTTCGCATGGGCCGGCAATCCCCATTATTCAGTAAAAAACCGGGATCGGATACCTATAGTTCGGGATTTCATATTGATTTTCAGCCGTTGACCGGTCCGACGAGGAGTTTTTCCGGGCGGAGGCCCAGATTCGGGCAGCCTCGTCGCGGGGATGCGAAGGCTCGCTTTCCGTTCGACAGGAAAGTCCGGACCGTTCCGGGGCGCTTTCGGGCCGCCGGGGAAGCGGTTCCCGAAACGACGGGCTGCTGTCGGGCTCTTGAACTCGCGGCTTATCGTCTTGCCGGAGAAATCGGACGCGCCTTTCGTATTCAGAGGATTCGCCGGCCGGGTCGCAGTCGTCGTTGCCTGCCGCGCGGAGAACCGGCCGGAACGATGAATCTCGACTTGTCTCCGGACCCTTTGACGATAGTCCGTCCCGGGCGGCGATAGCCGCTCTCCGCAGGCGAGCCGAGAGGACAGAACTCATCCGAGATGCCGATTCCGGTTCCGTATCGCGCTGTTTTTAGGTCCGTTCGACTCCGAATGGCTCAATTATTGCTCCCAGACGGATTCCGGCCCGGTCGCTCGCGTTCCGTGCCGGGAAATCGCGGCCGTCTTCGGGGATGGCCCGGCCGGACCGTAAATGACAATAACCGTTTGAAATGTTGAAGTACATCGTATGTTGCGGCATGGCTCTCTGGCTCGTTCACGGGACGGCGCGCAGTCGGGGCGGGGAGATCGAGCTGAGTCTCGGACAGTCCATGGAAAGGCTCCGCGAGAAGAACCTGAGCCTGCAGATCGCCGACCGGGCGATCGATTGGGCCCGGGGAGAGCACCGGCGCGTGAGCTCTTTCTGGTATCCTTCCGTCAGCGTGACGGGAGCCTATCTGCACATGGCCAACCGGATCGAGGTCGAGCAGCCGTTGAGCCAGTTCACCGATCCGGCCAAGGATTTCATCCACTCGATCCTGCCCGACGACCAAATCATTTCGGGCCTTCTGGACCATGTCGGCACCTATACCCTTCGCTTCCCGTTGGCTCCGCAGGATGTGGCGACGATCGACGCGAACGTGACCTGGCCGGTGTTCGCCGGGGGGAAACGAATCTATGCCGGCCGGATCGGCCGGACGATGGTCGAGGTCGCCGAGGTAAACCGGGCTCAGGTCGGGGCCCAAATGCAGACGCTGCTCGTCGAGAGCTATTTCGGGTTGCGGCTGGGCATGAGCGTGGTTGAGGTCCGGGAGCAGACGTTGCGCGCGCTCGAGCGACATTACCGCGACGCGTTGAAGCTCGAGGCGAGCGGCATGATCAACAAAGCCGACCGGCTGTTCGTCGAGGTGAGCATGGACGAGGCCCGGCGCGCGCTCGAGACGGCCCGCAAGGACCTCGATGTCGCGCAGAGCGCTTTGAAGGCGCTGATTCGGATCGACTCGGCGGTCGACGTGCGGCCCGTCTCCCCGCTTTTCATCAACGATACGCTGCCGTCTCCGGAACGGTTCAAGGCTCTGGCCCGAGACAACAGCTATGCGCTGAACCAACTCGGGCTTCAGAGCGACGCGGCCGAGAACGAACTCCGCATGAGCCGCACGGGCTACGCTCCCGAAATCGCGCTCTTCGGCAAGCATACGCTTTATTCGCACGGCATCCGGAAAAACCTGCTTCCGCGCACGGTTGTCGGTGCCGGATTCACATGGACGCTGTTCGACGGCCTGGCCCGGGAGAAAAAGATAGCTCAGGCGAAGATCGCCCGGCAGACGCTCGGGCTGAGCAGCAGTCAGGCCGAAGACGACATCGACGTGGGAGTGGACAAGCTCTGCGCGCAGATAAGCAACGCGCTGAGCAGCGTGGCGGCCCTCGGCACGACGATCGATCTGAGCAGGGAGCTGGTGCGCATGCGCCGCAAGGCTTTCGCCGAGGGGATGGCTACGTCGACCGAGGTCGTCGATGCCGAGGTGATGCTCTCCAAGGTACGGATCGCCGTGTTGCTGGCCTATTACGAATACGACGTGGCGCTGGCCAATCTGCTGTCGCTTTGCGGCGCGCCCGAGCGCTTCGAGCGTTACAGCCTCTGCGGACGGACCGAGTCGCATCTTTTCGGTCCTGACGGCCTGTACGGCGAGAACGAAAACGATTAAACGAATCGAGCGATTATGGATAAGACGAAAAAATACCTGGCCTTTTCGTTCGTCATGGTGCTGGTAGCCGTGACGATCGTTTCGGTGATCGGGATGATTCTGCTGGACCGCAAACCGGTCGTATTGCAGGGACAGATCGAGGCGACCGAAATACGGATCTCCGGCAAATTGCCCGGACGGATCGACCGTTTTCTGGTTGAGGAAGGAGAGCGCGTGGCTGCGGGCGACACGCTGGTGGTGATCAACAGCCCCGAGGCGCTGGCCAAGTACGAGCAGGTGCAGGCGCTCGAGGACGTGGCCGTTTACCAAAACCAGAAGATCGACGACGGAACGCGTCGGCAGATCGTCGAGTCGATGAAGCAGCTATGGGTCAAGGCCAAGGCCGACCTGAAGCTGGCCCGGACGACCCGCGAACGGATCGAGTCGCTTTACCGCGACAGCGTCGTCACGTCGCAGCGCCGCGACGAGGCGGAAGCGCTTTATCAGAATGCGTTGGCCGGCGAGCGGGCTGCCTACGAGCAGTACCGAATGGCTCTGGACGGGGCCCGGAAACAAGACCGCGAGAGCGCCCGCTCGATGGTCGACGTGGCTCGCGGAGCCGTGGGCGAGGTGACGGCCCTGCTGCAGGACGCGCGGCTTACGGCGCCCGAGTCGGGCGAGATCGCGGCCGTCTATCCCGAGCGGGGCGAGCTGGTCGGGGCAGGCACTCCGATCATGAGTCTCGTCGTGCTCGAAGACGCGCATGCAGTGCTGAACGTGCGCGAGGACCTGATGCCGCGTTTCCGTATGGGCGGGACGTTCCGGGCCGACGTACCCGCGCTCGACCGGCGGGGAGTCGTCTTCCGCGTATACTACATCAGCCCGCTGGGCAGCTATGCCACCTGGCGCTCGACCAAACAGGCGGGCAGCTACGACTTGCGCACCTTCGAGCTGAAGGCGAGGCCCGAGCCGGCGGTCGAGGGCCTTCGGCCGGGCATGTCGGTGCTGGTCAACCTGAGCGAGCAGCCGTAGCGTATGGAAAGGAGGCGGAAAACGGGCTTTGCGGCCGTACTGAGGCGCGAGCTCCGGCGGATGGTTTCCCGCCGGCTCTATTTCGGCGTGTGCGTCGCGTTGCCGTTGTTCTGCATTCTGTTCATGGCGACGATCTTCGGCTCGGGCCAGATGGAGCGCATTCCGGTCGGCGTGGTCGATCTGGACTGGACGGCTTCGTCGCGCAGCGTCACGCGCACCGTCGAGGCCGTGCCTACTTTCCGCGTGAGCGGACATTACGCCGACGAGCAATCGGCCCGGACGGCGACGCAGCGTAAGGAAATTTACGGCTATTTGGTCATTCCGCCTCGTTTCGAGACCGACCTTCGGGGCGGTCGCGGGGCGACGCTCCGCTACTATTATCACTATGCGCTGCTGAGCGTCGGCAGCGAGGTGCGCGGCGCTTTCGAGACGGTGCTTCAGCCGCTGGCGATGACGCCGGTCGTCACCGAGGCCGTCGCGCTGGGGGTGAGCGAGCGGACGGCCGAGAGCTTTCTGGTTCCGGTCTCCTCGCAGAGCCATCCGCTCTACAATCCCGATCTGGACTACTCGGTTTACCTGAGCCAACCGTTCTTTTTCATCCTGTTCCAGGTGATCGTGCTGCTGGTCACCGTTTACGCCGTCGGCAGCGAGATCAAGTTCCGCACCGGCGACGACTGGCTTCGCACGGCCGGGATGAACGTTTTTTCGGCCGTTGCCGGCAAGCTGCTTCCCTATACCGTGATTTTTGTTCTGATAAGCGTGCTGGCCAATTACGTGCTGTTCGGCGTGATGCGCATCCCGTTCTCGTGCGGGTTCTGGCCGCTGAATCTGACCTCGGCCCTGTTCGTCGTGGCTACGCAATGCTTGGCCGTGTTCCTGTTCTCGCTTTTCCCGGCTATCGGGATCGTCATCAGCGTGGTGTCGATGGTCGGCTCGCTCGGCGCCACGCTCTCGGGCGTAACTTTCCCGGCTCCTTTCATGTACGAGCCGGTCTACTACGCTTCGTTCCTGTTTCCGGTCCGCCATTTCGTCGAGATCAGTCAGAACCTGCTCTACGGCGACTACGGGTTCGCCTATACGTGGCAGAACGTAGCCGCACTGTTGCTGTTCGCGCTGCCGGCGCTGCTGGTGCTGCCTCGCTTGAAAAAAGCCGTTTTAAGCCGTCGCTATGAAAATATCAAGTAAGCTCAGGGATATCGCCGCCGTCGCGGCCGACGAGTTCCGCACCGTCTCGACGAGCTATTCCGTGTTGCTCGTGCTGATGGGCGGCATTTTTCTGTACGGCCTGCTGTATAACTATATGTACGAGCCGAACCTGATCCGCGACGCCCCCGTAGCGGTGGTCGATCGTTCGCACAGCCCGCTGAGCCGCGAGTATGCGCGGCTGCTCGACGCCGCGCCTCAGGTCAGGGTACTGACCGACGAGGCGGGTTTTCCGGAAGCCAAGGAGCTGATGAAGCGGGGCGACGCGGTCGGAATCGTGTACATTCCCGAAGATTTCGAGACGAGAGTGGGCCGGGGCGAGGAGTCGCTTTTCGTGATGTACGGGACGACGGAGGCATTCCTCTATTATCTGGCCATGCAGGAGGCCGCGTCGGGCGCGATGCTCGAACTCGACGGTCGCTATCGCCCGCAGATGCTCGTTTTCCTGCCCCGCAGGGACGTGCAGCCGATCACGCAGACCCCGGCCGTCACGGTCGTCGGCACCGCGCTGTACAATCATACCGAGGGCTACGGCAGTTACCTGATCCCGGCCGTTCTGATGGTCATCATCTTTCAGACGCTGCTGATGGTCATAGGCATGACCAGCGGAGAAGAGCGCGACAGCGGCTCGATCCGCCGCTATGCCGCCGGGGGAGTCTCGCTGGGGCGGATGGCACGCGTGATAGCCGGCAAGACTTTCGTCTACGGCCTGCTGTACGCGCTTTTCTCGGTGTTCCTGCTCGGGCTGATGCCGGCGGCGTTCAATCTGCCGGAACTCGGGAGCGGATATCTGATCGCGATGCTGATGATCCCCTATCTGCTGGCGACCTGCTTTTTCGCTCTGGCCGTCTCGGTGTTCTTCACCGACTCGGAGGCGCCGCTGCTGATGATCGCGTTTTTCTCGGTAGGGCTGATCTTCCTGTCGGGCGTGTCCTACCCGCTCGAACTGATGCCGTGGTACTGGAGAGCCGCCCATTACGTCTTTCCCGCCGCCCCGGGGACGCTGGCCTTCGTCAAGGTCAACTCGATGGGTGCCTCGATGGCCGACATCCGCGCCGAGTACGTGACGCTGTGGGTTCAGTGCGCCGTCTATTTCGCGCTGGCCTGCATGGCTTATCGGTACAATGTCATCCGCGCGCTGCGCCGCGTGCCGGCCGCTGCCGCTCCGCCGCTCGGGAGGATTTCTATCTTTCCGCTATGGCGGAATCCGTCCTTCCACCCGGGCGGATCGCGCGAAATGCCATTTTGATTTTGTGCCGCAGGTGGTGCCATGCCTCGAGAAACAGACGCAGCAACACCCCTCTGAGCTGAAACGAGTGCGTGTCCGCTCCGGTCGCCTCGGCGTACCGCTTCAGAATATAAAGATAGGCGTCCGTTTCGCAGGCCAGCCGGCGCAGGTTCTCGATCCGACGCCGCTGAGACAGCCGGCGATGGAACGTCATCCGGTTCGTGTCGATGAGCTGAAAGCGACAGTTTCCCCTGGTGTCGCATCGATACAGAATATTGCCGATATGCAGATCCCGATGATATACGCCGGTCCGGTGCAGTTCGACGAGGAACCCGGCCAGCTGGTCCAGCATGTTTTGCGAGTCGGGGTTTTGCGGAAAGGAGGCCGTTATGTCCGAGACCGGCAGGTAGTCCGTATAGGCGGAGACGAAATAGCTGTCGCGGAGCATGCCGAAATGGCGGATCTCGAGCGAGGCGATGGCTTCGGGCGTGTCGATTCCGAGGCATTGCAGCCGTATGGCATGGCGGAATGCCCGCTCGGCCTTGCTTTTGCGCAGGCTTCCGTATATCAGCCTGTTGAACAGAGTCAGGTGCCCGTAGCTCTTGACCGTTATCCTCTGGCCGTTCTGCGTGTAAAGCTTGACGATGTTCCTGCCTTCGTACAGGGTCTTTCCTCCGGTCGAGGTCGGAAATATGCGGGGCAAGGACTCCGTGAAGCCTCGCAGCCGGGCGTATTTCGGATTGATTGTCAGTTTCATTATAAAATGACTTGGGCGCTTTGTCGGCCGAATGGCTGCCGGCCGTGTCCGGAGTCCGTGTCTGCCGCGCGATTATGACAAAAATAGCCGTTCCGCCCTTGCCGGCCGTGCTCCGATTGACCCGGAATGTGTCCGGAATGGCCGGATCGGGATCGGTGCGGGCGGGCGTCGGGAGCCGTCCGATCCTGCCGACGGTTCCGGAGCCGAGGTTGAAATACAGACTGCATGCGGGTCGTAGTCACGGGACGCGGACGATGACCGGAATTGCGTGACAATCCGTTGTCGGGAGAGGTAATTCTGCGTTTTGTCCGCTGTCAAAAAGAAATTCTTCCGTAACTTTGTATCATGCCCGGGAAAGCCGGACGACGACGGTACGTTCGTCCGGCGGCTTGCCGGGAGGAGGAACGAGAGATGAAAAAGATTGTTCGTATGGTTATGTCGGTAATGACGGCGGCACTGGCGGCGACGGGGTCCGGCAGCGCTCGGGAGAAGGGCTCGGAAAAGCTGCCCAAGGTTTATATGTTCAAGGAGATTTCGTCCGAGAATCTCGTGAAGATTTACGAGGCGCTGGGCCGCGAGGCGGCAGGCAAGGTCGCCGTCAAGCTTTCGACGGGCGAGCCCGGCAACAATAATTACCTGAGTCCGGCGCTGATCGGAGATCTGGTGCGGCGGGTCGGGGGAACGATCGTAGAGTGCAACACCGCGTACGGCGGCGGGCGGTCCGATACGGAGTCCCACCTGAAAGCGGCCGAGGATCACGGTTTCACGGCGATCGCGGAAGTGGACATCATGGATGCCGACGGGGAAGTGGCGCTGCCGGTGAAGGGAGGCAGACACCTGAAGGAGGATTTCGTCGGGTCGCACTATTCCGACTACGACTTTACGGTCGTTCTGTCCCATTTCAAGGGGCATCCGATGGGTGGATTCGGCGGCGCGATCAAGAATATTTCCATCGGCATCGCTTCGTCGGCGGGCAAGGCGTGGATACATTCCGCGGGTAAAACCCGGGATCGGTCCGAGGTATGGGAAAACCTTCCTCCGCAGGACGATTTTCTGGAATCGATGGCCGAGGCTGCCAAGGCGGTCGCGGATTACTGCGGCGACAGGATTCTTTATATCAGCGTGGCGAATAATCTTTCGGTGGACTGCGATTGCGTGGCGGCGCCCGAGGAGCCGAAGATGGGCGATCTGGGCATTCTCGCTTCGCTCGACCCCGTAGCCCTCGACCGTGCCTGCGTCGACAGGGTCCGTGCTTCGGAAGATCACGGCAAGGTGCATCTGATCGAGCGGATCGACTCGCGCAACGGCATGCATACGCTGGACTATGCCGAGCGGCTCGGAATGGGAAGCCAGCGATACGAACTGGTCGAGCTGGACTGAGATTTCGGAGCCGGAGGAAAATTGCGAGGCATCGGACGGCGGGAATAGCGGATTTCGCGGGAACGGACGGCCGTGCGAGTCCCGTACGCGGGGCTTCCGGCGCGCCGGAAACCGCATCGCCGCCGTATCGCCGCCCGTTCCGATCTTCGCCCTATGCGGGAAAACAGGCGGAGCCGTGTGTCGCCCGGCCGGTTTCGGATTAAGGAAATATAGCATACGGATTATGGAAAAACTGATTCGATTGTTGCATGAGGGGAATTACTCGCTGGTGGTCGCTCACGGCGAAATCCGTACCTTCTCGGGACGGGGAGTGTCGGACCTGTATGCCCTGTCGGGCGAGGACCCCGGGTTTCTGCGCGGGGCCTCCGTCGCCGATAAGGTCGTAGGCAAGGCGGCTGCGGCTCTGATGATCGTCGCGGGAGTGAGCGAGCTGCATGCCGATGTCATCAGCCGGCCCGCTCTGGACCTTTTGGCCGGCAGCGGAGTGAAGGTCGGTTACGCCGAAGAGGTCCCGCATGTGATCAACCGCAGCGGGACGGGCTGGTGCCCGCTGGAGACCCGTTGCCGCGATTTGCGTACCCCGGAGGAATGCGTGGCGCAGATACGCGATTTTATGAATGCGATGAATAACCGATAAAAAAATCGATATGCAAGCAACGACCGTAAAACTTCATTCGCTGGGGTACGACCAGGCGAAAACTTACTGGATCGCGGCTCTGTTCGTGGCGGGAAACGTCCTGCTGCCGCAATTGTGCCATCTCGTTCCGCAGGGCGGCGTACGGTGGCTCCCTATCTATTTCTTCACGCTGATAGCCGCTTACAAGTACGGTTGGCGCGCCGGCATGCTGACGGCCGTTGCCTCGCCTTTGATCAATTCGGCGCTGTTCGGCATGCCCGCCGCCGATACTTTGCCCCCTATTCTGTTCAAATCGTCGCTGCTGGCCGTCGCCGCGGGACTGACTGCTGCGCGTTGCCGTCGCGTGTCGCTGCCGCTGCTTGCGGCTGTGGTGCTCGGTTATCAGGCGATCGGCACTCTCGGCGAATGGGCGATGACCGGATCGCTTCGCGCAGCCTTGCAGGATTTCCGTATCGGACTGCCGGGCATGTCGCTCCAGATCCTCGGAGGCTGGGCCTTCATGCGCTGGATACTCCGCCGATAAGCCGGGAGCGGCTTTCGGGCGATCCGTATTCTTCGGACGGATATGACCTTACGGCCATACAAGGCGGTTGTACGCCGTAGGTTTGTTTCCCGAGCGTCTACGGGAGACTTTGGGTTTCCTGTTTGCCTTCCGTCTCCCGGAACCGATCGTTTCCCGATCGTGTTTCGGCCGGGCGCGTTCGGCATGCTTTCCCGTTGCCGCCTGCCATGCGGTCGGGCGAGCCATGGGCCTGCCGGGTTGCCGGAACTTTTGGCAGAAAGCCTTTGTTTTCGGCCTCGTATCGAAACGAACGTACCGTTGCGCACCCGGCGGGCGGTACGATAACAAGAGGAGATCGGATTTGATATTTTTTTCGCTTACTTTGCAGAATCAAACCGTCGTACCATGTCGCTTATCTTATGTATCGAGGCCGGCACCGACATCGGTTCCGTAGCCTTGGCGAAAAACGGCAGGCTCCTTTCGCTGCGCGAAAATCTCGAGGGGAAGCATCATGCCCAGAATCTGGCCGTATACGCGGAGGAAATCCTTCGGGAAAACGATCTCGATGCCGACGAACTGGATGCCGTGGCCGTCGGCAAGGGTCCCGGCTCCTACACCGGACTGCGGATCGCCGTATCGCTGGCCAAAGGGATTTGCTATGCGACCGGAAAGCCGTTGATCGCCGTAAACAGTCTGGAAGCCCTCGTACAGGTCGCGCTGGAGGATTTCGAGGCCGGCATACTCGATCTGGAATCGCTGGAAGACGCCAAGTTGCTGCCGATGATCGACGCGAGACGCATGGAGGTCTACTGTCAGTTGTTCGACGCGCAGGCCCGGCCGTTGTCCGAAGTGGAGGCTCACGTTCTGACGGCCGAAAGCTTCGCTGCCGAACGGGCGCAAGGGCGGCTGGTGCTGTTCGGCAACGGCGCGGCCAAGAGCAAAATGCTCTTCACCGAGCCGGGAGTGCATTATGTCGATGTGACGCCCTCGGCTCGCGGTCTGGTAAAGCCGGCGACAGAGGCTTTGAAAATCAGGAAGTTCGAAAATGTTGCCTATTTCGAGCCGTTTTATTTGAAAAATTTTGTCGCAACTTCTTCGTCGAAAAAATTTTTTTGATTACATTTGTGCCGTAAATATTGACCCATGGTGTAATGGTAACACTGCAGATTCTGGTTCTGCCTTTCTTGGTTCGAGTCCAGGTGGGTCAACGAAATAAATTTCAAGCGCTTAACTTTTAACGAGTTGAGCGCTTGTTTTTTACGGATGCAACATAGGCGAAACATGGCGTTTTCGTTTGCTTTTGAATGTATCGACTTGTATATCATCCGAATATATTTGCAAGTATAAGGATGATAGTTAGTATTTAGGACTTAACAGGAGAGTATTTTATTGATTGCCTGACCGACGGTTGCTAAAACGACTTCTATGCGTCAGGGCGGTTTCAAGGTACGATTCCCGAATTTCCGCGCAGCGGCAGGCCGTTCCGGTTCCGGACCCGACTTTGCGGGATCACCTTCGGTCCGGCCGGTTTTTCGGTCGGATATGTTTCGTGTACGGGCATAGAAACGCGGACTGAGCCGATTATTGGCTTCTGCGGTCATGGAAAAACCTCGCTGGCAAATAAATGAGTAGAGCCCGCCTCGTGGAGCGTGAACGCTTTGCCCTTGTCTGCTTTGAAATTTCCCATGTTTCAGAACTCCTGTCCGGACGGCAACCGGTCGGTCGCGGCTTTTTCCCGTTGCGGGCGATCGACGCGCGAGAAGCGATTTTTCACCCATGCGGTCGCGATTCTCGCGGAATAAAGCGCGATTCGTCAGGCAAAACTTGCGATTTATAGCTTTACGTCATAAATTAGGCGGTCAAACCGCGACGCTCCGTTTCCGGCGCTTGCAGCCGCAGGCTCCGGAGACAGCGGCGGAAGACCCGAAACGAAAGAAACCTTTTCTATTCCGAGCCAGCCATGATGAAGCTCCTTATTCTTCTGGCCGTCGCGGTCGCAGGCGTGCCGACCGCTCACGGTCAGGACTCTTTCCCTGCCGTAAAAGGACGCGTGACGGACGCCTCGACGGGAGCGGACATCGACTTCGCGGACGTCGTGATCGTCGACACGAGCAATCGGACGGTAGCCAGAACGATCGTCAGCGGCGGGGAATTCCGGATCGATGAAGTGGAGAATGGCGATTTTTTACTGAAAATCATGCTATTGGGCTACCGGCCTCACACGAGCGACACGATCGCTTTCCGCAGCGGCCGTCCGATCGACATGGGGACCGTCTCTCTCGTGCCCGAGGAAAACCGGCTCGAAGGCATTGCCGTCACAGGTTCCCGAGGCCGGATCGTCTATAAGCTGGACCGACAGAGGATCAGCGGCTCCGCGTCCCTGTCGGCGGCGGGAGGAACGGCGGCCGACATTCTCGGCTCTACTCCCTCGGTCCGGGTGGACGCCGACGGAGAAGTGTCGTTCAGAGGCAGTACGGGCTTTCTCGTCTATGTGGACGGCAAACCCGCCGTACAGGAAGGAACCCGGGCTATGGAACAGATTCCCGCCTCGACCGTTGCGGATATCGAGATCATTACGACTCCCTCGGCACGCTACAAAACGGACGGCGACGCGGGCATCATCAACATAGTCACCAAGCGTCAGACGGGAGAGGGACTGAGCGGAGCTGTCGGCATGGCCGGAAGCACGCTGGGGGCGTGGAACGGAGACGTGCTGCTGGCGTACCGCAAAGGACCTCACCGATGGTACGTGGGCGGAACCGGGGCCGAAATCCGCGGGAAAAGCGATTTCGGCCAGCAGAAAACCACGATCGTGGACGATTACACGACGACGTCCGACGCCGACGGAACCCGTCATAGCAACAACGCCTCCTATATCGGACGATTCGGTTGGGAGTACGGCTCACGCCGCCACAGACTGTCGCTGGAATTCCAAGGCGGCGACACCAAGAACGCCCGGGGCGGCGACATGGGCTACTACGAGCATCGCATGCAGGGGACCAATGTGATAAACGACGCTTTCTACGACAGCCATGACCGCTACTCCAACGAGAAGCAGCTCGCGCAGTTGCTGGCCGATTACTCTTTCCGGCTGAACGAGCGGGGCGACCGGATCTCGATAACGGGACGGCTGCGGTACGACTGGTATGCGCTGGAATACACCGAAAGCAACATGTTCGACACGACGGGAGCGCGCTACGAAGGTACGCGCGGCTACGAGAAGGAGCATCACTGGGATTTCGACGGGAGCGCGGTCTACGAGATGAACTACCGCGAGCAAGGGAAACTGGAAATCGGCTACCAGTACACGTCCTACAGCGAGCACGGCGACTACAACATCACGTATTGGGACCGCGCCGCGCAGGATTTCCAGTGGCAGGACGACCTGTACGCCCCGTTCTTCTACCGCCGCCAGATCCATTCGCTCTATGCCATGCTGAACGACCGGATCGGTCCGGTAGCGTTCGACGCGGGACTCAGGGCCGACAATACGCTCGACGAGCTCGCCATATCGGTGGCCGGAGCCGACCGCGACATTTCGCGTCTGGAGCTGTTTCCTTCCCTCCACGCATCGTACGAGGCTCCGCACGGCAACACGTTCTCCGTCGGTTACTCTTACCGGACGAACCGGCCGGGAATCTGGCAGCTCGAACCCTATATCACCTACGAGGATTACTACACCAAGCAGATCGGAAATCCCGACATCCGGCCCGAGTACATTCATTCCGTCGAGGCGGGATACCGGAAAAGCACGGGGAAAGGCGGCAGCATCGCGGTCACCGGATTCTTCCGGTCGCGAACGGGCGTGATCGACCGCATCCGCGTGGCCTACGAGCCCGGCGTGACGCTCGATTCGCTGATAAATGCGGGTTGCGACCGCTCGGGCGGTGTGGAGCTCGACGCACGCGTGAAAGTCGCCCGCTGGTGGGACATGACCGTCAACGGAAGTTTTTTCGGATAAAATCCGATGTTAAAATAGGAATAAATTAGAAATAAGCTACTTATGAGCTTTTCTCAAAGAGCGAGGTAATGGCTTGGAAACAGTCACATTTTCTGTGATATGCTGTATATTTCCCTCTGCCCAACAACTCTTGTTTTGATGCAAAGGTACAAAAAATCTGATGAGGGAAAAGAAATATGGCATTTTTCATCAAATGTAAAAAGAGAAAAATAAAGAAAAGCATTACCTTTGCATACACATTTTACATATTATCATAGAATAAACCTTGTTGTGTGTGGATTGGATTATTTTGATTATTGCCGGATTGTTTGAAACGGCTTTTGCCTTTTGTCTTGGCAAGATGAAAGGCAAGAAGGCAGGGCATACCTCCTGTGGGCTGTCGGTTTTGTGGAATGCCTTATTGTCAGTATGTGGCTGCTTGCCGTTGCGGTGCAGACGTTGCCCATCGGCACAGCCTATCCCGTGTGGACGGGCATCGGTGCGGTGGGTACGATCCTGCTCGGCATTGTATGCTTCCGTGAACGGGCATCGTTTGCCCGCATCTTCTTTATGGTCACGCTGATTGCGTCTATTATAGGCTTGAAAATGGTTTAAAACGACAAAGCGATATGTTTAGAGAAATGCGCCGTAAGCGGCAATTGTTGCCAACTGAGGAAAGCATCACTATCCTCGAAAAGATGACGAACGGAACGTTGGCTCTCCATGGGGACAACGGCTATCCGTATGCCGTCCCCGTCAGTTATGTATATGCAGATGGCAAGATATACTTCCACAGTGCCGTGAAAGGGCATAAAGTGGATGCCATCTTGCGAAACAATAAGGTCTCGTTCTGCGTGGTGGAGCAAGATGATGTCAAGCCTGCTGAATTTACCACTTACTTCCGAAGCGTGATAGCTTTCGGCAAAGCACGTATTCTGGCGGATGAGGGAGAAAAACAGCTTGCCTTGCGGCTATTGGCAGACAAGTATTCGCATGGTGAGGTCGGCATGGAAGCTGAAATAGCCAAAGGTTTCAATCATTTGCTGATGGTGGAAATCATGGTTGAGCATCTGACAGGCAAGGAGTCCATAGAACTGGTCAGAGGAAGAAACAGATGCTCATAACGTGGATAAATTGACCTGCGGAGGGTAGCAAGCGTTTTGGTATGCCCAAAACACAAACTTGCTACCTTCACATTGGCATTGTCTATAATCCCAAGCCTTTTCCTTTTCTAAGTGGTGTAACCGTTCTCCTAATGGATGAGAACAGCTTGTCGAACTGCTCCTTGAACCATTCGCCAATCACTTGCCCGTTGATAGCAAGCGCAAGTTTAGCTTTGTCTGTTGGGTCTTTCACCACTTGGAAGCCTGCCCTTTCTGTCGTGAACTTCCGCCTGTGTTCCTCCGAATAGAGTTCGCCTTCGTAGAACACCGGCTTGCCGCTGATGAGCGTGGCGGTCTGCCTTTCGTTGAAGCCGACTTTAAGGCAGAACTTCTCCATGTACACCAATTCTTGGAACAGCGGAAACCATTTCTTGGCTTTCCGGACAATGGATTTCAGGAATGACACTTCCTTTTGGTGTTCCGTTTCCTTGTCCACCATTTCCCTGCGGTGCTTGGCTTGCAGTTCCATCAATTGGCGGCTGTGCTCATCCTGCTGCCGCTGCATCTGCTGTTGCAACAACTCGATGCTCTCGTCACGGGCTGCGACCTCATTTTGCAAGGTGCGGTTGTCGGCTTCCAGCCCTTTCAACTTCCCACTGCCCAAAAGAGAACCGACCTTTGCCACGAATGCCGTTTTCGCCTCGGTTTTGGCGGCTTCCAGCTTCTCCGACTTGATTTCCTTTCGCACATTGTCAAGCCGCCGTTCCGCCTGTTGCTGCTCGGTCTGCAACTGCCTCACGTTGGCTTCAAGCTCTCCCGTCTGCCGTTTCAGTTCACGGTAGTATTGGGCGGTGGTGGTGTGCCGTGCTTCCGAACCCCGTATGCCACGCTGCAAGCCGTATTTAGCCATCGCTGCGGCGTAGCTGTCGTGGTAGGCGACAAGCCTTTCACGGGTAAGCAGGTCATCGGCACACAGGCGCACGGCGTTGGCTTTCTTGCGGTAGGTGCGTTTGCCGTCTGTCTGCTTCCGCTTGGCTTTTCTGCGCTCACCCGTCACTATCGGCACGACCGTGGCGTGGATGTGCGGCGTGTGTTCATCCATGTGCAGCACAGCCGAAACGGTGTTCTCCCTGCCGAATGTGCGGTGCAGCCATTGCAGGTTGTCATCGCACCATTCGCCAAGCCTGCCCTCGTCTTGCACCCTCATCATGTCCTCGTGCGTACCCGAAAGCACGATGCGGATTGCCCTCACTTGGTCGGGCGTTATCTTCCGCCTGATGCCAGCCGTGCGGATGCGGTGGCTTATGGCTTCGGTGCGGTCTGCCACGCCGTCGGGGAACTGCACCAGCTCACGGTTAAGGTGGGTGCGTATAGGGTCTGCGTTCTTGGGCGTTGTCTTGCGTTCGATATGGTCGGATGCGCCCGTGTCAGCCGACCCTTTCACCTTGTTGATTTGGATGCTGATATATCCCATGTTCGTTTCTTGTTTTTGAGGTTGTACAAACTTGTTTGTCGGTGTCCGCCTGCCTGCGGTCATAGCCGCACGGGGCAAACGGGGGTGTCCAGAGGGGTGCAACCCCGCTGGCTCATTGGGGTGTTTTTAGCATTAGCGTCAGCGGTGCGTGAAGAAAACGCCCTAATGAGCTATGGCTTTTTGTTTCCCAAAAGCCTGTGGCGGTGTCGGCGATGATGTCGGCTGTTGTCGGTCGCCTTTTTCTTTTCGCCAGCAACATCGGCTTTCCCTTGTCGGTCGGCAGGACGGAAGTCCGTCCGACTTGCCTGCGGATGGCAGTGTTCATCCCCTGTTGCTTCCCTGGCGGACTTAATGAGAGGTGAAAAAGCGTTGAATTGTTGATGTGGACAGATAATATGCTGATACATTGCAAGATACGATCTAAACAATCTCTCAACAAAAGCGTATCGCCCAACAAACGGATGCGAAAAGAAAAAACAAGTTCGGAGCGGTGTGCCGTTGCTTCTTCTTTTCATCGGCCGTTGCGTGTTGTTGGCGGTTTGTTGAGGTTGTATATTATTATATACCAATACTTTTCTATCCTTATTCAACAATTCAACAGAAAATCAAAACCTTTCCAGCAGACCTTTTGTGACGGTGTAGTACCTACCCACGCATCTTCGGGTTTGGTAACGGTCTGTGCCGCCGTATTGGTAGGCGGTATAGGTTAGACCGTTGGGCGCAGGTGTCAGCTTCCAGCACTCCTGCACCACTTTCCGAACCTGCGCCCTTTCCACCTTGACTTGTGAGCAGACGAGCAACGGGATGATGTCATTGAGGCAAAAGGAAACCGTTTCCACTTCCATCTTAGCCATGATGTCAAGCAGCAGTTCCGCCATCTCTATCTCCAAACGGTTGCGGTTGCTTCGGATAATCTTCCGCAGGGCTTCCGTCTCCAGCAGCTTCGGGTTGAACCACATTCGGCTTTCTTTTTCGGTGGATAGCTGCCGGTGTTGCAGGAAATGAAGAAAAGCGGGTATCTCCGCTTTCAGTTTTTGCAGGAAGTCGGTATCATCATTCCGTAGCGGCACAATCTTCCGCACCCAATAGCGTGTTTCCCCTGCGTCAATGATGACGGGCAGATGCTCGTTGTTGGAGCACAACACGAACTTGGCGAAGAAGCCTATCTCGTCACGGTCTTTGCCTTTCGCCTCCACCTTGTAGGAAAGCGTGGTGCTGAGGTTCTTCAATCTTTCGCTGTCCTCACGGCGGTTAAGCAGCACCTCGTCCACCATGATGAGCAATTTGCCCGCCCAGTCGGAGTTGAACTGGCTGCGGAAGTCCTCGTTGGTGTTGAACGTCACGTTGTTTTGGAACACGGCTTTCAGGAAGTTAAGGAACGTGCTTTTGCCCGTGTTCCGTTCTTCGGACACGAGTAGGAGGATGGGCAGCTTTTGGATGGGATAAAGGTAGAGCAACTGCAAATAGTCCATACCCAACTTGTACTGTTCGCCGAAGATGTGTTCCACCAATGAGCGGATACAAGGAAAGTCGCCTTGTCGGGGAACATGGCTTATCGGCTCGTAGAGGTTGAGAAACTTGCCGACTACGGGTTGGTAGCCCACATGGTCGGGTACGGTGCAGAAGCCGTCATACTTCGGGATGCCCGCCATGTAGTCCTTGCCGTAGTCCTGCCGCAGGGTCTCGGAATTCCATGTGATGCGTTTCCTCACATAACCGCCGTCAATACGGGGCTGGTTCACAATCTTGTAGAGCGTTGTGCCTACTCGGATGAATTCTTCTTTTTTCTCCATGTTTTACAGATTTAGTGCCGCCGACACCTTATCGGCAGGCGGATTGAACATGGGTGCAAAGCTACGGCAGGACGGCTAAAACCTTGATATGTAAAACTATGCGGAACGGCGCAAAAGAACCCGGCAGACAAGAAAATGCAGCGAAACGGGCAATATCAGCCATCAAAAGGCGAAAAGAAAAAGCCCGGAGAAGCGGATATACTCACTTCTCCGGGCAGACTTGGGTTGTGTGAATGCACGGGCGTATTGACACGCAACTGCACCCGCTAACATTTACACGATGTGCTGTTGCCTAACGAAAGCCACAGCATTTGTCTTTCTTTTCGCAAGCACATCCTTTCCAACAGGGCATTGCGCACCCTTGCGGCATTGGGCGTGTTGATACGGAAAGCAAGAGCCACGACCATTGGCAGGGCATACGCTTCCGCATAATAGCCGTTGGGTAGCTTGATGCGCCTTTTCACCTCGCAAGGCTTCAACACTCCACTTTTGTACACGCTTCGGATGGCGGCACGGAGTGTCGGGGCGATGACACCAAACAGCGTTACCAACTCCATTTCGCTCATCCACACGTTGGCGGCATCGGACGACACGGCAACTCTGCCGCACCCGTCCATCGTGATTGTTGTCCGTTCCATAGGCTGTACGTTATATGGCGAAACGTCCGCTTACCTTACTCTCAAAGGCGGATATGTCGTTTTCAAGTTTAGCGTTGGTCACCTTCGCGTAAATCTGCGTGGTGGTTATGTTCGTATGCCCTAAAATCTTGCTTACGCTCTCTATCGGCATACCGTAATTGAGAGCCAAAACAGCGAAGGAGTGGCGGCTTAGATGGAATGAAATCGGCTTTTCTATCCCGCATTTCTTCGCCACAGCCTTGATACGCTTGTTCACCATGTCAAGCGAGCCGATGTTGAACAGCCGCTTGTCAGTCCTGAACGGTTCGTAACGCTTAATTATCTGCATGGGGATGTCCATCAGCTTGATTTGGAACGGTACGCCCGTCTTTTGGCGTTTCGACACAATCCACGGTGCGCCGTTCATCTCAACGATGTTGTCGGTGGTCAGGTTCTTGATGTCCGTGAACGAGATGCCCGTCCAGCACCCGAACAGGAACAAATCCCTTGCCAACGCAAAGTTTGGGTTATCAAGCTTGATTGCACTCAACGCTTGAATTTCATCCTCCGTGAGAAAGCCACGCTCCTTGTGGTCGGGGTCAACGTGGTACATTGCAAAAGGGTTTCTCGGTATCTTGCCGTTGTAGTGCGCCGTGGTGACGATGTGTTTCAGCGGTATGGAGTATATCCACACGGACGATTGCGCCAGCCCCACTTCATTTCGCAAGTAAAGGCAGTAGTCACGGATGAAGTCCTCCGTCAGTTCGTTCATCGCCATGTCCGTCCGCTTGTATTGCTTCTTTATAAATTCCGCCACATATTTGCGGACGGTCAGGTACTTTTGGTAAGTGCGCTTGGAGCGGTCTTTGCCCACCCGTTTGGCGAACGCCTCGTTCTCCTTGTCAAAGGCACGGAGCAGCGTTTCATACTCCGTGCCTATGCCCTGATAGGCGTTGCGTACCATTTCAGCCGTGACAAACGCCTCACGGTCGGAAAGCCGCTGGTAGTGCTTCGTTATCTGCGCCTTGATGTTGTCCAGCGCATAGTTCACCGCCACCGCCTCGCGGCTCTTGCCTTTCGCCCTGTTGCCTTTGGCGTCCCACAAATCCTTGGAGATGCGCTGCTTGCAACTGAACTGCGCGATACTCCCGTTGATTGTAACCCGTCCCATGATGGGGACAATTCCATTCTTCTCCTTGCTTCCGTTTACAAAGAAGACGGTCTTGAAAGTGCTCCTCATAATCCTTGCTTTTTGTTTGGTGCAAAATTAGTTTACGGGAGTTGTAAAGGCAGAATGTAAACCTACGCAGAACGCAGAAATAGAGACCGTTAGTGTTAAATGTGCATCGGGTGTCGGGTAATGGTTTGGAAGTGCATCTGTTGCTGCAATCCGCCTAAATCCGTTTTTACGTCCTTGTGCCATTCTATGCCACCCGAAGCCAAACCCTCTGACCGTCAGTAAGAATGCTCAAATTCGCTTTATTCTGCGGTTTATCCTATTATTTTCAATAATAAGTTCGTCAGCCGTTACGAGGGGTGCGAGGACGCTTCCAACACGAGCTACGCGCTGGGACTGATCAACCAATTCACGCTCGGACCCGCGACCCGAGTACAGTTCGATGCCAATGCCGTCGGCCCTACGGTACTGACGCAAGGTCGGGAAAAGGCCTATTGCTATTTCGATTTGGCCCTGCGCCAGCAATTCTGTAAGAACCGCATTTCGGCCGCGCTGGTCGTGCACGACGTATTCCGCACCGCACGTTACGAGAACCGCCGCACGACTCCTTCGCTCGTTTCGTCGACCCGTATCAGGCCCAAGTACCCCAATGTCGTTCTGTCGCTGAGCTATTCGTTCAATGCCGCAGGCGGCAAGGAACATACGGGACGGGTTTCGTCCGGCGCGCGGTTCGACGGCAGGGAGTTCTGACGGACATGCGGAAGATCGCGCCGATACCCGAGCCGGCGTCAACGCGACGATGGATATGGGTCGGGCCGCAATCCGCCGTCCGGAACGGGCTCTGAAAACCCGCGCTCCCTGAATACGCGCTCCGGCCCCGAGGAGAATCGCGCGTCTTCCTAAAATTCGCGCCCCTGCTTGAGGTCTTCCACGAACCGGTCGATGCGGTGCAGCTCTTTCGGGATATCGATGCTCTGAGGGCAATGGGGAATGCATTGTCCGCATCCGATGCAGTGGCTCGCCTGACGCAGCCGGGGAACCGAACGGTCATAGCCTACGAGGAACGCCCGCCGCGCCCGGCGGTAGTTGTCGTCCTGCGACGAGGAAGGTACGTTCCCTTCGTTGACGCACCGGTTATAATGCAGCAGAATGCCCGGAATGTCCAATCCGTAGGGACACGGCATGCAGTATTGGCAATCGTTGCAGGGAACGGTCGGGTAACGCAGCAACAGTTGCGCGGTCTGCTCGAGAAACTCCCTGTCTTCGTCGGTAAGCGGTTCGAGCGGCGAATAGGTGCGCAGGTTGTCCTGCAGATGCTCCAGATAGGTCATGCCGCTCAGCACGGTCAGTACCTTTTCCGGCGAGCCGGCGAAGCGGAACGCCCACGAGGCGACGCTCGCTTCGGGCCGGCGCTGCTTGAGATGCGCGGCGATGTGATCGGGCACGTTCGAGAGCCGTCCGCCGAGCAGCGGTTCCATGATGATCGCCTGAATGTCGCGCTTCGCCAGCTCCCCGTACAGATATTCGGCATCGACGTTGTTTCCCGACGCATGCTTCCAGTCCACGTAATTGAGCTGAATCTGCACGAAATCCCAATGCGCCCGCTCGTCCATCGCCAGCACCTCGTCGAAGACGTCCACCGTTCCGTGGAAAGAAAATCCCAGATTGCGGATACGGCCCGCTTCCCGCTCTCCGAGCAGAAAGTCCAGCATCCCGTTGTCGATATAGCGGGCGCGGAACGTGTCGATTCCGCCGTTGCCGATCGAATGCAGCAGATAGTAGTCGATATAGTCCACCTGCAGGTCCTCGAAGGACTTCCGATACATGGCTATCGAGTTCTCGCGGGTATGGTTGGCGAAGTTAGACAGCTTGGTGGCGATCAGGAATTTTTCGCGGGGATGACGCTTCAGGGCGATCCCGGTCGATTTTTCCGACCAGCCTTGCACGTACACGGGCGACGTATCGAAATAGTTCACTCCGTGAGCTATGGCATAGTCCACCAGCTCGTTGACCGCATCCTGGTCGATCACGTTCCCCCGGCCGTCGGGCGAAGGGAGAGTCGGCCAGCGCATACACCCGTAGCCGAGCAGCGACACGCGATCGCCCTTTTTGTCGTTGGTACGGTAAGTCATCCGGTCGGTCGGAATGGCCGTCCGGGCCGCCCGACCGCCCGACGCCGGGTTATTCTCCGGGCTGCAGCCGGCCCAAGCGGCCGTAGTCGCGGCCGCGCTGATTCCCACGATTTTCAGAAAATCGCGGCGGTTCATTTCCTTATCTCGTGCTCCCATAGAAAGTCGCCTTGACAGATTATACGATACGGTGTCTCGCATGCCCCTCGACGTAAATGGCGCTGAAAGGGCGTGCCGGACAAAGGTTTTCGCAAGCTCCGCAGCCGATGCAGCGCTCGACGTTCACGACGGGAATTTCGGGCGAATCCGGCATAGCGGGATCGGAAGCTACCATGACGATCGCGCCCGTCGGACAATGGCGAGCGCAGTTGCCGCATTTCACGCCGTCCGTCAGCGGAACGCAGTTTTCCCTGACCCATACGGCATGACCTATCTGGATGGCCGACTTGTCTGCCGCCGTGATTTTCAGAATCGCGCCCGTCGGACATACTTCCGAACATTTCGTACATTCGGGCCGGCAGTAGCCGAGCTCGTACGAGGCCACGGGCTGCATGAACGTCGTCAGCGCGGTCGAAGGGCGCAGCACGCCCGAAGGACACACCGACACGCAAAGCTGGCAGCCCGTGCAGCGCGCGGTCATGTGACGGAGGCTCTGCGCGCCGGGAGGCACGATCGGGGTGGCGCGGTTCGGAATCTTCTTGTCCGCGATGACGGCCAGGCCGCCGTCCACTTTTTTCTCCTGCGCCCTCGCCACGGATGCCGCGGCGAACAGACTCAGACCGGTCAGAAAGCGCCTTCGGGCGGGATCGGCCTCCCTGCCGCCGTCCGAGACCGGTACGGCCGTACTCCGACGGCGCTTGTACCGGATCGCTCCGCGCCGGCATTGATCGATGCAATCCATGCAGGCGACACAGCGCGAATAATCGATCTTATGCTCCCGGCTGTCGATACATGCCGCCTTGCACCGGCGGGCGCATTGTCCGCAACCGTTGCATTTCGTAACGTCGATGACCGGCCGCAGCAGCGAAAAGCGGGAAAGGAACCCGAGCACCGTACCTACCGGGCAAATCGTGTTGCAGTAGGTACGACCGTTCCGCCACGACAGAACGGCCAGCGCCGCGAACATGGCGACAGCGATCGCAAAGGTCGGCAGGCTCTTGATCCAGACATCCGTCCGGTAGAAAGCGTAGCTGCCGGCCCTTTCGGCGAAGCCGGCCAGCAGGTTGTTGCCCCACTGCCAAAGCGGCGCGAAAAGATTCGAAGCGATACGCCCGTAAGCTCCGTACGGGTCCAACAGCGCCACGACGGAGCCTACGCCCGCCGCGAGCGCTACGACGAACAGCGAAAGCACCGTATAGCGCAGCCACGACAACGCCGGCGAATGGGAATAGCGGTTTTTCCGGCGCCGTCTTCCCAGCCGGCCGAACACGTCCTGCATCACGCCCAACGGACAAACGACCGAACAATAAACGCGTCCCAGCAGCAGCGTGAGCAATACGAGCGCCGCCACGACGCCGAGATTCAGGGCCAGTACCGCAGGCAGGAACTGAATCTTGGCCAGCCAGCCGAACCATGCATGGATCGTTCCCGTGAAATCGAGAAACAGCAGCGTGACCGGCACGAAACAAAGGACGGCGAGCGTTATTCTGATTTTTCGCAACATGCCTCGTCTGTTTAATTCGAATTTACAAAAATATATTTCATTCCTTCGTCACCCGCGATTCCTCTTGCAAAAATAGCGGGGACAGGCATAACGCTTGTATCCGTTTTACGGATTATAGAACCCGTATCATCGAAATGGCGAAATACGATTCTACGATTTTTGGGGAAGCGCGTTCCGAAACCGCAGATCGTCGCTCCGGCCGAACGGAAAGAATCATTCGCAACGAAAGTTCTGCCGATTTCCTTTCGGCCGTTTCACAGCCCGTCCGACAAACGTTTTACCTGCAAAGCGGCAATTGCCTCGGCTCGCGCGATCGTCCGTCGGGAACTCCGTCGTCTCCGGCAAACGGCCGAGCGGGCTTCGTCCCGTTCTCCCTCCGACTCGGCCGGCTGCAGTCGCTTACCGTTTTCGGTCCGAACGACCGGCCACGAGCTCATACGATCGTCGGACGAGCCTTCTGATTTCGCTGTCGGGAACATCCCGGTCGAAACGGACGTTGATCCAATGCCGTTTGTTCATATGGTAGCCGGGCTCTATACCCTCGTAGCGGTCCCGCAGATCGATCGCCTCGTCCGGGTCGCACTTCAGACAGCAGAAATCGAACTCGCGGATATGGACGAAACAGAACCATTTGTCCCGCACGCAGAACACGAGCAGTTCCCGGTCGTACTCCGAGGCCGCTTTGTCGAACGGCATCTTGTCGCATGCGCCCGGGAAAGAGAGGCAGTATGTCCTGAATTCTTCTATGTTCATTTCGGTAGCTCTGAAAGCGCTTGTCAGTCTGCGTTCTTGATGCGGGGCCCTTCATGCCGTTCGTTGCGAACGAATTTCTTCGGAGCGGGAAACGCTTCCGGGGACTTGCCGAAGCGTACCGGCCCGCGGGGAAGCAGGGATCAGGATACTTTACCGTTCTCCGTCAGAACGTGGCGGTCGCCCGGAGGTTGGCTCCGCCCTCGGCCCGGAAGCAGGAGTTGTCGGCTCCGACGTTCGACCGGACGATATGGTACTCGAACGATCCGTAGAGCAGGTTGTCGGGATCGAGCACGAAATACTCGTAGTTGAAGTCGTAAGGCACTTGTCCGCTGTTCACCTCGATGCCGACCTGCTCGATGCGGAAGAAAGAGGCCCCGCGCGTGTGGCCCGCGAAATCCGTGTCAAGCGACGTCAGGATGTTCTTGCAATTCTGGGCGTGGATGCGGCCGAACCAGCAGGAGTGATCCATCTTGGAAAAGACAAAGGCATTCTCGCAGTCCCATGCCGACAGGTCGTTGCCGTTCATGTGCTCCGAGAAGACGAATCCGTAACGGAACGCGCTCTTGACGTATACGTTCCTCAGTCCTTGCTCGGGGTTGCACCACAGCCGGGGACCGATGAAGCCGGCCGAATAATGACCGTCTTTCGACGGAGCCGTCAGGGCGGTGTTGCGGACCGACGAGTAAATCAGTACGTTATCGGTGTACACGGTAGCCGCGTAAGCCATGTTGATACCCGACAGATAGGGGTATTTTCCTTCCTCGGCCTTCGCCTGAAAGGCCAGATCCTCGATGCGGATCACGGCCTGGTTGAGGCTGTACAGGTTCGATCCCGTTCCGGCCGCCAGAATGCAGGCGGGCGTGGCCGCCGGATCGGTCTGAGGTTCTCCCAGCACGTCGGAGAACAGCACCGTCCCGTTGTCCCACACCTCCGAACGGTCTTCGCCCGTATGGTTGGCGTACGAACAGGGCGTGACGACGCAGGTTTCGCCCCGCAGGCGGATCATCACGTAATCCCGCTTGCCCGGGCTTTTCTTGGGCTTGACGATCAGGTGCGCCTTGACCCGATAGTTCTCTTGCATCGTGGCCAGGCGGTAGCGGCCGTTGGGAAAGTAGACCGTACCGCCGCCGTGATCGATCGCATAGTCGAGCGCCGACTGAATCGCTTTCGTGTCGTCCGACCTGCCGTCGCCCTTGGCGCCGAAGTCGCGGACGTTGTACACCGACTGGCAGGACGCTCCGCTTGCAGCGGCAGACTGCGACATCCGTTTCTGCCCGTAGCAGACCGTGCCGAGCAGCAGGGCGAGCGCAGCGACGCAAATAGTCGTTTTCATAGCTTTCGTTTTACGGGTTCGGGCCCCTCCGGCTTCGCCGGGCCGTTCCGACGGGTCCGGACGAGCACGAGGGGCGCTTGCTCCGCACGCGGGGAACGCATGCGGTTGCGGGAGTAAAAATAGCAAGAATGATCGGATTCGGCAACCCGTAAGGTAAAAAACGTTTCACATAGCGATCAGAAAACCGGAACGCCGCGCATGGTTCATGTCCGCAGCTCGTCCGGCGGATCGGACCTTTCGGAAGAGCTGATCCCGCCGCTCTTGCCCGTCAGGGAAAAAATCCTATATTTGCATGAAGGCCGGCCGACGAAGATTCCCGCTCCGACGGGAAACCGGATCCGGAAAGCCGCCGGACGAATGCGGTTCGCCCGGCGGTTTCTGCCGGCTATCGCCCGAGCACAACTAACCCGAACTTATGGAGACTACGACGAAGGAACACTTAGGCTGGATCGACCTGCTGCGCGTGCTGGCCTGCTTTCTGGTCGTGCTTTCGCACTGCTGCGACCCGTTCGTCGCGCAGTTCGACGCCGACCGCAGCGCATTTCTCACGGGCATGTTCACGGGGAGCACGGTCCGGTGCTGCGTGCCGCTTTTCGTCATGATGACCGGCGTGCTGCTGTTGCCCGTGCAGACCGGCATGTCCGCTTTCTACCGCAAGCGGATCGGGAGAATCGCACTTCCGCTGGTGTTCTGGTCGCTGGCGCTGCCCGCGCTCTACTGCGTTTATCTGAACTGCGGCGGAACGACGTCGAATCCTCAGGTCGTGATGGAGGATCATACGCTGCGGGCCACGCTGACCAAGCTCTATACGTTCGTTTTCAATTTCAACTATGACACCACGCCGCTCTGGTATCTTTACATGCTGGTCGGACTGTACCTGATCATGCCGATTCTGAGCGTCTGGCTGCAACAAGCCTCCCGCCGCGACCTGAAGCTCGCGCTGTGGCTGTGGGGCGCAACGCTCGTACTTCCGTACATAGGCATGGCGGCGCCCATGCTCGGCTATGCGGGCAATTACGGAAATCCGGGGATTTTGGGCGTCTGCGACTGGAATCCCTACGGCACGTTCTACTATGTGTCGGGATTCGCCGGCTATCTGGTGCTGGCCTATTATCTGGTCAAATACCCTCCTGCATGGAGCTGGCGGCGCACGCTCGCGCTCGGCATCCCGATGTTCGCGGCCGGCTATGCGGTCACGGCATTCGGCTATCTGGCCATGCAGAGCCGCTTTCCGGGCAATTACGCCTACCTCGAGATCGTTTGGTACTTTACGGGCATCAACGTCTTTCTGATGACGTTCCCGGTCTTTCTCGTCGTGCGGAAACTGCGGTTGAAACCACGCCGATGGCTCGCGCGTCTGGCATCGCTGACCTTCGGCATCTATTTGTGTCATTTCATTTTCGTGCAGATCGGTTACGACTTGATCGGAACGATCGGTTCGCTTCCGGTGCTCGCGTGCATCGTGCTGACGGCCTGCTGCGCCTTCGCGGTCAGCGCGGCGCTGGTGTGGCTCATGAGCCGTTGGAAATGGACATGGAAACTGGTCCGGTAGCGGACGGGGGGAGACAGGTTCCCCTGTTCTGCGCCGAACCTTGTTTTGAAACACGGGGACCCCGCGGCAGCGGGAGCGCCTTTCCGGGATGAAAGCGATCGTCGCGTCTCGGCCCGGCGGTCCGCAGCGCGACTTGCGGCATGCTTGCCGGCCGGCTCGTTTTTTCCTTTGTCTTTCAGGAACGGATTTGTATCGTGCCAGGTAGCGGAATCGTCGGCGTACGCGGCTGTATCCGACCGGGGCGGACTACCGGTCTACCCCTTATTCGCTCCGTATACGATAATAACGGTTCTCGCATCTGCGAGAACCGTTATTCCCGCTATGTTATGGACACAGGGAAAAATGTTTGCGATCCCGTGCGGGCGGAACCGGTGCGCGGAAACCGCTTCGCGTCGGACTCGCCACGCTTCGGCTCGAGTCGGCCGGGCGGAGTCTCAGTAAGTCAGAATTTCCGGCCCGCTTTCGGTCATCACGAACGTATGCTCCCACTGGGCCGAAGGCAGCCCGTCGTCGGTCAGGACCGTCCAGCCGTCGGCCTCGTCGATGAAGATGCTGCGCGAGCCCATGTTGATCATCGGTTCGATCGTGAATACCATGCCGGGCACCAGCACCATGCCCGTGCCGCGCCGGCCGAAATGCTCTATGTCCGGCTCCTCGTGAAACGCCAGCCCGACTCCGTGTCCGCACAGTTCGCGGACGACCGAATAGCCGTTCTTTTCGGCGTGGCGCTGAATCGCATGGCCTATGTCGCCGACGAAGCCGAACGGCCGGGCGGCCTCCATGCCGATGCGGAGGCATTCGCGCGTCACTTCGACCAGTCTCCGCCGCTCGGGCGAGACGTTGCCGATCAGAAACATGCGCGAGGCGTCGGAATAGTATCCGTCGAGAATCGTCGATACGTCGACATTGACGATGTCGCCGTCGCGGAGAATCTCCCGCTCGCTCGGGATGCCGTGGCAGACCACGTCGTTCACGGACGTGCAGACGCTTTTGGGGAAGTCTTCGTAGTTCAGCGGAGCCGGGATCGCTCCGTGCGAGGTCGTGTAGTCGTAGACGGCCCGGTCGATCTCGGCGGTCGACACGCCCGGGCCGATCATCGCGGCCACGCAGTCGAGAACGCCCGTGTTGACCGCTCCGCTGCGGCGGATGCCCTCGATCTGCTCGGGCGTCTTGACGAGCTCCCGGCCGGGAACGAGGCAGCCCCGACGGGCCATTTCGAGGACCCTGCGGTCCAGTTCGGTCGGCTGCCCGTCGACCTTCCAGCGGCAGCCGTGTTTTCTGTCGGACATCGTTTCGCTGTTTTCGTCGTTGCGGCGGCATGCCCGGGCTTCGCTCGCGGAACCGTGTTTCCCGTTTTGCAAAGACAGGCCGTCGCGATCCAAAAGTACGGATTTTTCCGTTGCGACGGTTGCCGCCCGGCAGTATTCCGTTCATCCGTTGCGGCAATCGCAATCCGCTTTCCCTCGGCGCGGGCCGAAGCGTTTTCCGTCCGTCGTGCACGGTTCGGCGGCCCGCCCGGAATTTCCGGGGGGCCGGGGCGTCAGATCAGTCCGAAATGCCGGAGCGCCCGGCCCACTCCATCCTCGTCGACGCTCGCGGTCACGTAGTCGGCCGCCGCCTGTACTTCCTCGACCGCATTGCCCATGGCGACTCCGATGCCCGCATGGCGCAGCATCTCGATGTCGTTCTGGCCGTCGCCGAAAGCCATCGTTTCGTCCGGCGCGATGCCGTACGAGCGGCAGATCGCGTCGATACCGACGCTCTTGCTCCCGCCCTCGGGCACGACATCCATGAAATAGGGATTCCACCGCGTCGACCGGCAGCGGGGTAGCCGCTCCATCAGCCACGGCTCGCGCTCGGGGCCGATGAACGGCATGAGCTGGAAGATATCGGTACGCAAGGCCCGGGACGGGCTTTCGACGGGCGGATCGCCGAAGTTGAGCAGTCGCTGCGCGGCCCGGAAATTGTCGTCGGCGCAGTTGATGTACATCCGGTCCTCCTCGATGAACAGGCACGGAAAAGGCTCCCTTTCGATCAGTCCGACCGCCGTGCGGATGTCGTTCGGATCGATGCTGCGGCGATAGATCACGCCCCGCGCGTCGTAGCAATACTGCCCGTTGAGCGTCACGTAGCCGTCGAAGGCGAGGTCCCCCAGATTGTTCAGGTCGCAGCGGTGGCGGCCGGTGGCTATGAAGAGCAGCAGGCCCCGGCGCCGGGCCTCGGCCAGCGCGTTTCGGGTCGGCTCGCCGACCCGGTGAGTCTCGAAGCTGACCAGCGTTCCGTCGATATCCAGAAAAAGAGCTTTGATCATTCGGTCGTTTTTCGTAATAGTTACAGCGCAGGGATTGCCCGGCAAAGATAAAGAAATTAATTTTGCCGTCGCTGCAGGAAGGCACTTCGCCCGACCTGACGGCCGGAATGCAGAAAACGAACTTTCACACCCATACGGCCCGTTGCGGACACGCATCGGGAGAAGACGAGCAGTACGTGCGGAGCGCGATCCGGGGAGGCTATCGCGTGCTCGGCTTTTCGGATCATACGCCTTGGAGTTATGCCTCGGACTTCGTCTCGCCGATTAGGATGCCGCTCGACGCGCTTCCCGATTACGTGCGGAGCGTCCGCTCGCTCCAGAGGCGCTTTGCAGGGCGGATCGAATTGCGCCTCGGGCTGGAATGCGAGTATTTCGAGGACTACATGCCCTGGTTGCGCGACACGATCCGCGAGTACCGCCTCGACTACGTCATTTTCGGGAATCATTTCTACCGGACCGATGAGCGCTATCCCTATTTCGGCTCGGACACCCGTTCCGCCGAAATGCTCGATCTGTATGCGGAAAGCGCGATCCGGGGCATGGAAACCGGCTTGTACGCCTATCTGGCACACCCCGACCTGTTCATGCGCAGCTACGGGCGATTCGACGGGCACTGCGCCCGCATCAGCCGCGAGATATGCCGCTGGGCCTCGCGGCTCCGTATGCCGCTCGAGTACAACGTTTCGATGATCGCTTACAACGAGGCGCACGGCGTGGCCGGAGTTCCGCACCCGAATTTTTGGCGGATTGCGGCCGACGAGGGATGCACGGCGATCGTCGGCATCGATGCCCACGACCACCGTGTGCTCGAAAGCGGTCTCTATTACGACCGGGCCGTTCGGGAGCTCGCGGCGCTCGGCATTCCGGTGATCGATACGATCCCCTTTTTCGAGTATTAGCTCCGGGCAAACGGCCCCTGTGACAAGGAGCTTCTCCGGTCCGACCGGAATGCCGCCGCAGACTGTCATGTCAGACGAACAGCGCGCGGATGACGTAGAATCCGATCGCGAGCGACACGGCCAGCTTCATCCCGGTACCGAGAATGAAGGCGGCGAACGAACTGACTGCGACCCTGAGCGCCTTGAGCTTGTCGCTGCCGTCATGGATCAGTTCGCCGACGAAGGCGCCGACGAAAGCGCCGATGATCAGTCCGGCCGGCGGAAAGAATACCATGCCGACGATCAACCCTACGAGCGAGCCTCGGGCCGCCTGTTTCGAGCCGCCGAACCGACGCGCCAGCCAAGCCGGCAACAGGTAGTCGAGCACCGTGACCGCAAGCGTCGCGAGCCCCCAGATCGTCAGGAAGCGGCTGTCGAACTCCGCCGCTCCACTCCAGCGCATCAGCAGCAATGCGACGAAGCTCAGCGGAGGGCCGGGCAGAACCGGCAGAATACAGCCCGCTATGCCGACCAGAACGCACAGTACGGCCAGTACGATCAGCAGGACGCTCATGGCTTCGAGGATTTATGCCGGCGGTTCCCGGCCGCGCGGTCCGGAGTCCGGTCGATGAACAGAATACCGTTCAGATGATCGATCTCGTGTTGGAATACGACGGCCGTGAATCCCGATACGTATTCCCGCCGGCGCTTTCCGCTCTGCCCGTCCCGGTAGCGCAGCACGACCCGTTCCCGGCGCACGGCCGTGTCGATCTTCCCGGGAATCGACAGGCATCCTTCGGGACTCCGGACCGTTTCGCCCGCATACCGCACGATGCGGGGATTGACGTAGAACTCGAACGGCTCGCCCTCCCGGTCGAAGCGCTGCACGGCGATGAGACGTCGCGATATGCCTACCTGAGGCGCTGCGATCCCGACGCCCGGGTCGGCCGGGTCGATCACCGTACAAAGCATGCGTTGCTTCAGGCGGGCATACAGCGGATCGCCGAACCATGCGCGGCCTATCCGCCCGCTTCGGCCGCGCAGCCGAAGCGAGTCGCCGCCATCGGTCGTTTTGAGCACGCGCATCGCGCCTTCGCCCGGCTCCGCGCCGATCGTTGCGGCCTCCGACGCCGAGAACCGGCCGACCGAGGCGCACGACGGAAGCGCGAGCCATACCGAGGCGAAAACGAGCGTTCGCAGGAGTTTCATCTGTCGTTCGGTCTTTTCCTGCAAAGCTACGTTTTTTTATTCACTGCGACAACGCATCGCCACGAACTTCGGACAGCCGAAAAGGATATTGGCGGCCGTACCGGAAAGACCGGTCGCGCGCCGATTGTTCATACGAACGGCCAATTGCCGGAAGTCCGGCCCGTCGCACGGGCCGTGCGCGCAGCTGCGACAGACGGGCGAATCTTCGGCCGGGTATTGCGGGTTTGCGTTTAATTTCTTAAATTTAAAGCACCTTGTACTGCCTGAAATCTTAAAAAGTTCAACCTAAAACAGCTTATCGAATTATGAAGACGTACACGACACACGACATCAAGAACGTGGTCCTGCTCGGCGCCTCGGGCTCGGGCAAGACCACGCTGGCCGAGGCGATGGCTTTCGACGGAGGGGTGATCGACCGGCGCGGAAGCGTCGAGAACGACAATACGCTCTCGGATTACACTGACGTGGAGCACCTTTATAAACGCTCGATCTATCCGACGATCCTGTTCGCCGAGTACATGGGGCGCAAGCTGAACATCATCGACACGCCGGGCTCGGACGACTTTTGCGGCGGACTGTTCTCGGCGTTCCGGGTGGCCGACGTGGGCGTGATGCTCCTCAACGCCCAGAACGGGTTCGAGGTCGGAACGGAAATTCAGGCGCGCTATGCCCGGCGGCACGAGAAGCCGATCATCGCGGTCATCAACCAGCTCGACCATGAAAAGGCGTCGTGGGAGGGAGCGCTCGATTCGTTGAAGGCGGCTTCGCAGGTCACGCCGGTCGTCGTGCAGTATCCGGTCAATCCGGGGCCCGGCTTCGACGCGTTCGTCGACGTGCTGCTGATGAAAATGTATCGTTTCAAGGGCGATACCGGCGTACGCGAGGAGCTCGAAATCCCCGAGTCGGAAATGGAACGGGCCGCCGAGCTGAACCGCATCCTGACCGAGGCGGCCGCCGAGAACGACGAGGCGCTGATGGAGCTCTATTTCGACAAGGGCGTACTGACGCAGGACGAGCTGCGTTCGGGTCTGAAGCTGGGACTCGCCAAGCGCGACCTGATCCCGGTGTTCTGCGCTTCGGGCAAGCGCGACATAGGGGCCAAGCGGCTGATGGAATTCATCATCAACGTAGCGCCCGGTCCGATCAAGGCGCCCGCTTTCAAGACGACGGACGGGCGCGAGATCGCGGCCGACAGCTCGGCTCCGACCTCGCTGTTCGTCTTCAAGAGCGCCGTCGAACCGCATTTGGGCGAAATGACGTTCTTCCGCGTCGTGTCGGGGAAGGTGACCGAAGGCATGGAGCTGGTCAACTCGAAGACGGGCAACAAGGAAAAAATATCGCAACTGTTCGCCGTGGCGGGCAAGAGCCGCGTCAAAGTGACCGAAATGGAAGCGGGCGACATCGGCTGCACGGTCAAACTGAAAGGGACCAAGACGAACCAGACGCTCTGCTCGCCGGGCGCCGACATCCGGATCGAGCCGATCCGATTCCCCGAACCTCGCTACCGGGCCGCCGTGCGCCCGCTCAAGACCGGCGAGGACGAGAAGCTCGGCGAGCTGCTGAACCGGGCGCACTTCGAGGACCCGACGATTCTGGTCGAATACTCCAAGGAGCTCAAGCAGACGATCGTGCAGGGACAGGGAGAGCATCATCTGAATATCCTGAAGTGGCAGCTCGCGAACCAGAATAAGATGGAGGTCGAATTTTTCGCTCCGAAAATCCCTTACCGGGAAACGATCACGAAAGTGGCTGCGGCCGACTACCGGCACAAGAAACAATCGGGCGGCGCAGGCCAGTTCGGCGAGGTGCACATGATCATCGAACCCTATTACGAGGGCATCGGCGAACCGAAGAACTACAAGGTACCCGGCAAGGGCGACATGGTGCTGAACCCCAAGACCAAGGAGGAATACGACCTGCCGTGGGGCGGCAAACTGCAATTCTACTCGGCGATCGTGGGCGGCGCCATCGACGCGCGCTTCATGCCCG